>OHAI01000002.1_pt1 | contig 175349 bp, 217 predicted proteins | sample 1577091 | NCBI WGS metagenome assembly OHAI01 (sample SAMEA3541548, study PRJEB24748) | human gut metagenome | biome: human gut; feature: human-associated habitat; material: faeces | place: China | collected 2012
AAAGAAATCTTATCTAATGCATTCTTAATTTGTGAATTGGCTGTATGAGTATAAATTTGCGTTGTAGCAAGGCTTTCATGACCTAGAATATCTTTAATAACTCTGATGTCAACACCATTGTGATACATAATTGTAGCAGCAGTATGTCTTAGAGTGTGAGGTGTATATCCTTTACCGTTAAGACCAGACTTATTAATTAATTCAGCGACGATTTGTTCTACTCGTCTAGGAGATAGTCTTTTTCCAGTTTGCTCAGATACAAATAAGGCATCCTTATCAATGATTTTTTTGTATTGGAGTCTTTGTTCGATAAACTTATGAACGACATCCATACATGCATCATTAAGAAATAATTCTCTGTCTTTTGAGCCTTTACCAAAAATACGGATTGAATTACTAGCAAATTGATTAATATTAACATTTACTAATTCATCTAATCTTAATCCGGTATTCATGAAAAGAACTAATATAGCATAATTACGATAATCGCTATTCACATATGCATATTCTAATAAGGTTTTGCATTCGTCAGTTGACAGAAATTTTGGTAAACGCTTATCCTTTTTAACCGACTCAATTAAAGTCACAGGATTTTCCTGTATAATGTTATTTTTATTAAGGTATTTGTAAAAAGATTTAAGAGTGGACAATCTGTTAGCTCGTGAACTTTTGCAATTATTATGCGAAATCTGTATGTAATAGAGATATTCTTGAATATCATCACAAGTGATCTTACTAAAGAATTCTTCATTAACATACTGATTTATTAATTTTGATTTTTCATTGTTATCTAATTCATCAATTCTAATTGTCTTATCATAATAAACTTTTATAATGTACAAACAAAAAATTCTTAAATTATAATAATATGTATGAACAGAATTTAGGGATAGCCCTTTAATAACATTAATATAAGTAAAGAACTTTTTAAGTACATTTGGTGATGACCTAATATATTCATCAATGTTACCATTTAATTTATTCATTTTTTGCCCTCCCCGTTTCGCAAAATCTTTATTATGCGAAATTATGTCAACATGTCTTTTTCTTAATCATTTTTCTTTTCCCCCATAAGGGGTATACCTACATTATAACTAAAACCGTACAATGCCAAAAATATTCAGAAAAGTTCCAAATACTGATACAAGTAATACAATAAGTGCAACAACTTGCATACCTTTACGGCTAGATGAACCTTTCCTCATGAACATTGATAATACATATAGGACAATACCAATAATAAGTCCTACTAATGTAATGATTCCTAATGTGTTTAAGTTGCTAAACATATAATTTCCCTTCTTTCTTTATTATATTGATAGGCATATTAATAAAAGCTCTCCTCTACATAATTAAATGTTGTTTGTGGTGCTTTATTATAATCGTTCGGTCTACTATTATAATTGTTATTACAAGCTATTGTATTGTTATCATTTTGCATTTGCTTATATGCAGGAGTGTTATATACACCGTTAATGTAGCAATACATATTATAATTAGTAATTTCCATCTTAATCATGTGTGCAAATGATTTTAAATCCTTTAAACTTAAAGGAACTAGGAAACTTTTCTCATAATCGCCTGTAGGGACAATTAAGTTACCTTTTTTATAACCCTTCCTCAGAACGCAACGAAAAACAAAATCAGACTTTGTACCTATATCAATCAAGAAGTGTCTTGCTTTTAACTCTTTTTGATGTGTATGAGGATTTTCAACTGCTCCCCCACCTTGAATAAAATATAATGCTTTATCATCATTTGAATTTGATTGCTTCTTCATATATCCAATTCTAGGTAATCTACCGGAAATAATATCTTGATATAAAGCAAAAAATTCTTCAAAAGATAAATATATATCCATATTATCAATCAAAGCCCTTGAATTAGGTTCGATAGATACAAAGGACAACATTACCTTATTAAGGTAGAAACAGTCTCGTTTGATTTTGCACATCTGATTTCTACTAGCAAATTCTATAATTGAATCATAAACTTTTGGTAGATTAATTTCTATTCTACTCATAGTAGCACACCCTTTGATTTAATTACACTTATATTATATCATTATAGGTACTACTATACAATGTTTACATATTCTCATATATAAATTACTAAATTAAGATAATTAATATGCCTACATATATATAGTGATAAAAATTTTAAATTATTATCAATTTTTTGAAAAAATAATTAAATCATAAGTTTTTTTGTTGCAAAATAAAAAAAGAATACTCACATCTGTAAGTATTCTCTGTCAAGAACAAAAAATATTTAACTTTCCTATTATCAATACGAAGTTTTCCATCTACATTAGTAGAGATTTGGAAATAATATATAACAAGATTGATTTAAGAAAGAGGTGTTAAATCTACATTAGTAGAGATTTGGAAATAATATATAACCCTAACATTGTAAGTTGTAAACAAACTTTATTTTGTTTTATATACTGTATTAAACAAATATCACACAATACTTATCTAATACAGCTTTAATAAGTAACAAATAAAAAATTTAGACTAGGGTTTGCATTATTTTCATGTATCTATAATATCATATTATTAATTATTTTTCAATGAAAATTTTAACTATTAGTTAACTAAAAAAGGCCCACAAATTGTGAGCCTTTAAAAATTAATTACTTTTTCTTTCATTTAAAACCAAGGTAGGTTCTCAATTTCATAATCTGATGGATAAGAATTATCCTCATAATTATTTTGATAATCATTATTTTGATTATAACCTTGATTACCATTATTATTCTGATAATTATTATTCTTATCATTTTGATAGTTTTGACTACCGTTATTTTGTTGATAGCCTTGTCTACCGTTATTGCCCTTATTATTATTCTGATTTTGATAATTTTGATTACCTTGATTACTGTTGTTTCCACTATTGTTCTGCTGTACAGCAGGTTCACCGGTGAAACTAAAAGTCTGTATAATTAAAATATTCTTACTAACTTCAGTATTAGTTTTTTTGCTAGTATAGGTTTGCGTTGTCATAACACCTGTTAAACCAATTAAAGAGCCTTTAACAAAGTAATTAGCAATATTCTCAGCAGTTTTGCCATATGCTGCGCAATGAATATAATCAGTCTTCTCTCTGTCCATTGGTCGATTTACAGCTAAATCAAATGATAGACATGATGTTCCGTTAGAACTGTGATTTAATTCTAAATCACGAGTAATTCTTCCCATAAATGTACAATTATTAATCATATTTCAATTCCTTAAACATAAAATGAATGGCTTTTATGTATATCCTTTCTTTAATTAATATTTTTTGTAGTAATTAATTTTTTTGAACTCCATCCAGACAAAAAACAACTACTAAATATATAATGATAAATAAAAAAAGAAAATAAAAACAAAAATTAAAGGCACCACAAATGTGATGCCTTTTCAGTCTTGATAACGATATATATAAATTATACTATTTTGATGGATTTCTTGTTGCTTGTTATTTTGGGGATTTTTTAATAAAACAAATTCATAATACTTTTTAGAATACCCATATTAAATAAAATTATTCTATTATATTTCTCAAATATAAGTTATTGTTGTTTTTATTTTTTGTTTTTTAAAAGAAGAATTTGATAACTTAAAAAATAATGTAGCTGAATAATTATCATTAATATGTACGATTGATAAAATACATGAATTCATTTAAATCTTCCTTTCATTTATATATTTATTATCGTACATTCGCCCTAGTTTCATCTCAAGATTCAATTTAAGTTACATTCGTCAACAACACTGTAATCTCCAAATTAACATAATTACAATGCTATATATATAATGAAAAATAAGAACAAAAAATAAAATCAACTAAAAGAAAATGGTCCTTACAACTGCAAGAACCATTTTCCCAAATAATAATAATATTAATATAGAGCGTTTCATTCGTAATGAAAGAAACAAAAAAAGAAAAAATAAAATAAAAGATTTTATACAAGCAAAAAGAAAAAAATCAAAAGCTCATATAAAATTCATATCACATATATAATACAATAGTAGTACCTATATGTCAATAGTGTATCACTATTTATTATAGTATTTTGGAATATACGCTTTTATTGTCTTATTTTCTTGAGAATATGAACCATAAATTGTCTTAAATTTTTTATAAGGTGAATTTTCTTTTTTATACTTAAAATATGGAATTTCATCAATATCAAAATACTTATCGTATTTTCTATTAATAATGATAAAATCATTAATTTCTTCAATATGTTCATAATTTAAGACTGACATTTTATTCTTGTTAGTTAGCTTAAATAATTCAATCATATTTTGGATTTGTTCAATTTGCTCAGCAAATTCATCACCATAAAAATCAAATTTTTCTGTCAATGGTATTTTTGAGTCTTTGATTATCCATTCTATTGCATCTCTTGAAGAAATACCAAATTCATCTATCATTTCAACCTGTTCGTCAAATGATGGCTCGTACATTGAATTAATCAATGCTTTATTACAATCAAATACAATTCGATTATTAAACTCATAAAAATTGGGAACAAATATTTTACAAGTTTTAGTATCTTCCTTGTAACTGTTATACTTCATTGGATAATCAGAAACATTACCTGTTTTACTTTTATAAACACCATAAGGTACTGTTACCATATCAAAATACCTTTTTAATGTTTCAGAATTAATCATTATATTATGTATTTTCATTTCATTACCTTCAAATATCCTACTTTAATGTGCTACTTAATTACAGCAGTACATTTACAACTTATGTTTGTACTATCAGTAGTAGTAGCAGTTATTGTACAAGTACCCTTTGACTTAGCAGTCACTTTACCATTACTATCAACAGTAGCATTTTTATTGTTTGATGTTCCCCACTTTACTTTTTTAACTGTTACATTTTCCGGTTCGATTTTTGCCAAAAGATTAAAACTATTACCTTTGTAAAGCATAATCTTATTTTTGTTAATTGTAATTTTATTTGCTAATTGTCTTACATACACATCATATGAAGATGTAACTTTATTATTTCCTTCAACTGTAGCTATAATCTTGCATGTGCCAATAGACAAACATTCTACATTACCTTCATTATCAACAGTTGCTACATTATTATCAGTAGAACTATATGTAATATCCTTACTTGTTGCATTAATTGGAGAATAAGTCGCAACATTCATAAATTTTGTACCTATCTCAGCATACTTTTTTGGCTCTTTAAACTTTAACTTTTGAATAATTGTATTATCAACTGTAATATTATAAGTTATATATTTTCTTGAATTATCTACAGCAGTAGCTTTAACTAAACAAGAACCTTTACCTTTAGTTGTAATTCTACCTGTACTATCTACAGTTGCAACTTTTGTATTATTACTAGTCCATTTTAGCACTTTATTATTTGCGTTGCTAGGATAAATCTTAGGTGATAAGGATTTATTTATATTTTGGTTTGCAAAGGTTAGATTTCTATTATTATCAATTATATTAGTTACTAATTGCTTTACTTGTACCTTGCAATTTTTAACTATTCTTTTGTCCTTCTTTGATACAATCTTAATGTTGCATATTCCCTTTTTCTTAGCTGTTACTTTACCTTTACTATTAACAGTGGCAACATTTCTATTACTTGAAGTAAATGTCATACCACTTTTATCATTCATAGTAACATTTAATTTCTTTGTTTGTCCATTATTTCGATTACTAATATTTAGTATCATATTAGTAGTCTTTAAATTCATACTATACGCATAAGAAGAAGTAACTTTATTACCATAGTAATTATCTAAATCGACAACTGTATTAATACCTGGTATTCTACCTTTATCAGAATATTGCCATGTTGAATAATTACCTTTATATGCACATCTGTTACTATATTCTGCCACCCATTTAGCCCACTTTTTATTGTTAAAAACAGAACTAGTTAAATAACAATTCCACCAATTTCTACAAGCATAAATTCCAACTTTATATCCTTTAGAAGTAATAATATCACAATAAGTTTTTGCTATATTACCAAGTGCTGATGAACCGAGTTTAGCCTGTTCCGACCTTTCTAGATCGTAATACACCGGAAAATCCAGTTTATAACTTTTTATTTGTCTTAATGTATGTTCAGCTTCAGATTTTGCTTGTTTTGTTGTAGTAGCATAAGACATTAAATATACACCAAAAGGTATCTTATTCTTAATACATCCTTCTACATTTTTTTTATACATATAATCGTCTTGTGATTTTAAATTATCACCATAACCTAACTGTATAATTGCAAAATCAACACTTTTTTTAGCTTTAGACCAATTAATAACTCCATTGTATCTTGACACATCAATACCTTTCATAGTAACTTTTCTTTGGGCTGTTTTTGTTTCCACCATATTTACTTTACTTAAGAAATTTTTATTAATGCTTTTTGATGTTGCAAAAACAGAAACTACTGAGAAACTTAATGATGTAATAACTAATACAACTGATATTACAATTCTACTAATCTTATTAAATTTTAATTCAAACATCTAAATCGTAGTATAATACACTACATAACTCCCTTCATGATTTTATTTTTGATGTTTTTAAATTCATATCACTTCCCTTTCATGCTTTATTTTTATTTATTATAATAGCCTTTCATCACCACTTATATTTCCATTACCGTCATACCAATCTAAAGTATTTTTACTTTTTGAGAATTCAGTAAGGAATGTTGTAACTTTAGGCTTTTTAGATTTGTTACTGTAATGAATATCTGGCCACAATCCATTTTGCAATTTTGCTTTGCTTGTATCAACTTTTGAATTTTCCCCATCACGAACTTTACGAGCCACAATGACAGTTCTAAAGTCTTTATATTCGTATGAGCATGTAGATAATGTAATTAATTCATCATTCTCATTTACTTTTACCGGACAATTTATTAGCGACCTTGCTTTAACTTGATACACATAATTTAAAAATTCAGCTTTATTATAGAAATTACCAATTAAGTAATTGAATACTTTACCTTGTGAAGAGTCTGTGTTTGTTTTGAATACTGATATAATTTTATATGTAGATACCTTTTTGTTACTCTTTGAGTATTTGAATGTTGGAGCTGATTTATAAAAACCTAAGTTACCGCTATAAGTACCATACTTCATTAACTGACCAAACATACTACCATCATTCATATGATGTGCATGAATTATAATATTTTTTGCATTTGCACCAGACCTATAATCAATAAAACAACTACCATTGATGTTATAGTTTTTACGATAGTCCTTATTAAGGTAATATTGATTATTTACATTATCACCTTTATGCAACATTACAGGATTATCAATTGTAGTGTGTGGTACTTTAAGCCATCCAACAATTTCTGAATTTACACTTTTAATTCCATTCCAATTTAATGATTGATTATTTCTTTGTACACTATTATTGGTATTACTATTAATGTTCTTTTTACTACCATTCTGATTGTTATTTTTCTTACCACTACTTTTGTTATTGTTAACACTATCGGTAGTTTTGGAATATGCTATATTTTTAATTTGATTATTTTTACTTATTTCTCTTTCCGGTAAAACAAAATAAAATATTAGTAGTGCTGCTAAAGACAAAACTACTATTGATATTACGATTATTAAAATTACCTTTTTTATTTTGTTACTATTTTTATTCATCAATCAATCATCCCCTTCTATATATATAATGAATAAAATTTATAAAAAATAAAACCTAAATAAAAAATTGACAAAATTGCAAAAATATCTTATTCTTAATATATGAATAATTAAAAAATTGGAGTAATAAGAATGTCAAGATTTATCAACAAGAATATGAAGGTTGTTCAGCTAATCTTCAATAGTAATCCAGCTTCTAAAACTGAGTGTAAAGGTAACTACCGAGCAACAATACCGGTGAGATGGGCCAACGATTTAGGTGTTACTAGAGATAACAAACAAGTTTTACTAATTAAGAAAAAAGATTGCATTATTATAAAGCCAGGAACAGATGAAGAAATTGATAGGTTTATTGAAAGTGAAATTGCAAATCAAACATATCAAGAACAATTATGCGTTCAACAATATTCAAATTACTTTAAGAAAACTAAGGCAGAATTATTTTCTGAATTATATTAACTACAAAAAGCGTACATCTAATGATGTACGCTTTATTTGTTATATAAGTGTTTTATTTTTTTCTATATTTTTGATTTGACAACATAATAGTTTTATCATCCACTACAGAATAATTAATGTTAATTACATTATTAGTTGTTCCTTTATATTTAACAATAATTTTATTCTTAAACACATTATACTTACCATTAATAAGTATCTTCTTGTCTTTAACAACACAAGAACCATCCTCATTAAACTGATATGTTGAATTACCATTTACCCATTTGCCGATTAATTCTTTGGATACTTTGTATGTTGCAAAATCATCAATATTGGTATTGTCTTCATCACTTTTAATGAAGTCAAACTTATACTTACCTTGACTTAAAGACAATTCATACCCACTAAATACATTACCGGACAAAAAATACTTGTATTCCCCATTTAAGTAGTCCTCTAACTTGATTTCTACTTTGTTATTGTTCTTCATTTTATATTGACCGTTAACTGTTGTTGAACCAACTCTCAAAGATATTTTGTTATTGCCATCAAATGTGTATACACTATTTCCTTCATTTAAAGTCCAAGAACCTTCAATACTATAATTAAAAAACAAAAAATATACTAATACAATAAGCAAAAGTAGTATTGCGAAAGATATAGAAATAATAAAAATCTTATTATGTATAATATCTTGTACTTTACCTTGTTGAACTTGAGGTTTTACAACAACTTGTTTTTTCTGGTCTTTTTTCTTTCGTGACTGCTTTTTCTTACTCATATTAATACCTGCTTTCCCAATCATTATGCTTTACAAAACTTTCATAGTTTTCTAAAGCATCTTTTTTATACTTTCTAATCTTCTTTCTTTCTTCATTATCCTTTTTGTACTTTTCACAGTATTGGTGACATCCAATTTTTCTCTCAGTACAATCTTTGCATGAATTTCCCATAATTATTCGCCTTTCTGAACTAATACCAATTCCATTAATAATTATACTTATATTATACAATAGTAGTACCTATTTTTCAATATTTTTACATTATTATATATAAAAAAGGTTTGACTAATGCCAAACCTTTAATATAATAATAAATCACTAAATAATATTCTTTTTTATTTTATTAATTTCTTTATTTGATAAATTATAAATATCTTTAATGATTAATAATTTATCAACATCACTCAATTCTATATTTAATTCTTCATTATTAAATTTACCTATATTGTTATAGGTATTATTGGACCATATACCTTCAATAATCATACATCTCTTATTGCATAAATGTATTAATTCTTGAAGAAATGACACCGGTACATTTCGTACAGTATCAAGTTCACAAATAGCAACCTGCTTATCGCCATTGCCAACTGTCTTAATCCTTATACTACTACTTACAGCAGTAGTATATGTTCCCCAATTATGGTTACACCATATACTTTCATTACATCTTACCTTCACAATTTCTGGAACAGGTAAGAATTTATTAAAATCAATATCTTGTTCTTCTGATTTTAAACTGTATATGATATAACTAATATCATTTTTTAAACCGGATATATTAAATTTTGTTTTAACTATATCTTTCATTATTATATCTCCTTTAATAGATAACGACCTGAGGGTAATAATTTTAAATATCCACAGTCTTTAATTTCTTGATAAATTTCCTCAGTATCAATAAAATTGTATATTTCTCTTGATAATGAATTTAATTTATCTTTATTTACACCATAGGATACAAGCAAATTAAGGAAATATTTCATTAATACATCCTTAAGTGTATTGCCAACAAATATAGGTGATTTTGTTAAATGCAATTTTGTATCAATTGCATTATATTCATTGAATGATGTACCATTATTGATGCAAAAAACAAATGATTCACTCTTAATATCAATTTGTTGATTGTTAATATAATAGTTGATATTATATCTATCATATATTTTTTTTAATTTTTCTATGAAGAAACAATCAATTGGTACATCAGCATTGAGTATTATATTTGCATTATCCTCCGTTAATGATACCGTTGCAATTGAAACTTTTTGTAAATTGGCCATAGTACCAATGATGGTGTCATTGTCTTTTGTTATTAATATATAAACTTTATTTTTGATAACACTGTAGTTATCATTTTCAGTCTTTACTTTACCATTTAATTTAGTGTTCTCAGACAGAGACTTTATATATGAATTTTTTATATATGTTGTACCGTATACAACTAAATCATCTGGCAGTTCCTTAATATGTGAATTAAGCAATGACAGATCACCTAACACTGTTAATCCTTTAGGTAGACTTTCAATCAGTGTATTATTCAAATTTAAATCCCCATGAACTGTTAAGTTATCCGGTAGACTTTCAATACTAGAGTCTTCTAGTATAATATCACCATTTAGTTTTGAATCATCTGGAATACTTTTAATTTTGGCATTCCAGAATTCTGCGTTACCACAAACAACCAAGTTCTTTGGTAATTTAGTTATGCATGAATAGTCTAAAACTAAATTACCTTTAACAATTAGATTATCCGGTAATTCTGTAAAGTTGGTTTCACTCATAACGAGTGAACTATCAAGGCAATTTTTCATCATATCTTTAGCTTCTTTGATTGTTAATTTTTTCATTTTAATTGCTCCTTTTAAGCATATTTTTAGAGTTTTATTTTGACTTTTTGAGTTTCCTTTCATAACTTTTAAAGTGATTTATTTTTTAAACTCCATAAAAAGCAAAAATAAATTCTATTTATATAATGATTTATAATTAAGAAAAACAAAAAGAAAAGCCTACTGCTGTAGACTTTTCAAAAAATAAATTACGATAGTAATATTATGATGTTATTGATATTAAGTAATTAAGAAGGTTATTATCATCATATAAAGTGAGTTTAACATAATATATATGACCTTCCTTAGCATATTTTATGTTATATACTAAAGGTTCATCCTCTATGTATTCCATTTTTTTAAATTCATCATGATAAACTTCATATTCAACCAATTCGACACTATAAATAATAATATTATCATTATTTTTATATGTGTTTATAAAATAGGTAATTTTATTGAATAAATTATCATTAAGTTCAGATAATGATACATTATCAAGAATTCTAATACTATTTGATACTTTATTGTTACTTTCCTTATTTTCACAAAATATTGCTATTCTTTCTTGAATAGTAATGTTCGAAAATTCGTCACAAGGACCACTATAACATCTTGTTGGAATAATATTAATATTTAACTGAGAATAATTATTCTTAATTTTATTCCTCATTATATCAATTTCTTCTTCAAATGATGGTATCATTAATTTTTTTAATGCATTAAATTTTTTCATTAATGATTTTACATCATCAAATACCAATGTTGCTACATCATATCTGCTTAATAATTCATTATCACACTCAAGAAAATAATAATACTCCAATTGTTCAATTAAAGCAAAGATTTTTTCACCATTAGGCATTTCTATCATTACAGCAGATAAAATTGTATTATAATAACAATATTCTTCAATATCAATACGGCCATTATTTTCATCATCAATAGTACTGGAAAAGCAAAGAACATTATCTCTCATTAATTCATCAAAATAACCATCTTTACTGTCAAGGCATGTTATCCTTACATTTGTTCCTTCTTTAAACGCATCTTCTATTACTGTACCATTGATATAATAAAATAAATTATCATTTAAATCTAAATTATAGTATTCTACAGCAGTATTATTTTTACTATTATAATTTTGTATGTAATCAAATAATTCATTCTTTGAAATTTGATTTTTTCTTAATAATTTGTTATTCATTTTTAGCTCCTTATACCTTAAAATCATGGTCAAATTGAAGTTCTTTATCAATGAATGTTAAAGAACAGAAAACACTGTCATACGGTGTTTCCATCATTCTGACCATTTTATAATCAGAATGACTTTTTAAAAAAGTGTTTGCAATTTCCAAACACTCTTGAGTTTTCAAGTGCTTGATTCCACACGCATTTGACTGTTCCCTCAAACTAATTATTCTGTCACCTTCACTAGCTTTTTCAAGCCTTTTTAGAATTTCAATTTTATATTGCTTCATAATTATTCACCTTTCTTATTAAACCGTATACATTAATTGAGTTAATAAAATTACTTATTGTACTGAGCATCAATTAAACGATTACTTCCTTCATCACTAATATAATTAAATATTAATCTCTCACAAAGTTTTATTGAAAGCAAGTCTACAGCAGTAGACTTGCTTAACAAACAAACTAAATTAATTTATAATTATTCATTCAGCATTAAAATACTCACTTAAATCACCCCAACTGCAATATACTTCATCAGTCTTTTTAATAAATACATCCTCGCATTCACCACAAGTATCATAAGAAGAATTGTCTGAATATTCTTCCATTTCTTCTGTTTCAGGAACATATCCACAAATAGTTAACGGTGTATTATCAAAATCAACATGGCAAAAGCCATAATGATGTAACTCGCCATCAAAGTCTAAATTATGACCACAATTCAGAATTTTTTCTTGTTGTTCTGCTGTGAGTTCGCACCATTGTTTATTAACAACTTCTTTGCAAAACTCATAAGATAATGATGATTCAATACTATGTAAATCTGTGGCATTGCCTAGCACTTCATAGAGATATGATTCGCCCCAATATCTTTCGTTATCATGTAAACCATGAGCATCAATTCTTCTTACACAAGTGTCAACACGAGTTCCGTTTGGTAGTTCACCAATGACATAATTACAAGAATAATAATTGCCATCATTACTATCCCTTTCAAAAGGAACATTTTCAATATTTACATTGAAATTTCTTTCCATTTCTTCTTTAGTATAATAATTCATTTCGTACCTTTCTGTCATATTTATGACCATTATTTTTAAGTTAATATACTTTAAGAGTTTTAGTTTGACATAATATGGTTTCCTTTCGAACCATTAAAGTAATTTATTTTTTCAAAACTCCTATAAAACATAAAAATAAATTCTAGTAATATAGTGAATTATTATTAACTTAAATAAAAAAAGAAAGCCTACATTAAGTAGACTTTCTAAAACAAATTACATAATCAAATCTAATTTCTTTAGAATACTATAATAAATTTACTTATAGTATTGTTCCTTTACATTTTCAATAAATTCTTTTGAGATTCTTGATTCGATATAGCTTTCATCATCTAATTTATTTAATAATTCCGAGTTTGTTGTTTCCCAACCTTTTCTGAGGTTTTCTTTTTTAACCTCAATGCATTTTTTTCTTAGAGCCTTCAAATTCTTTATAAAGGTTTTCGGAATGTCATTAGACAAAGCTCGATACAAAAACTTATCTAAGTTCTTATATTTGTGCTGATATACGAATGCTTTCTCCAACTCTAATACATTCTTACGATTAATTGTAACAGACCTTTTGCTAATTTCTTCAATTAGCTTAAAACCGTTAGATGTAATAGACTTTTTACCACCATTAGTGGGATAGAACCAATTACCTTTGACCTCTCCAAAGTCAATAATTGGATTACATTTACCTCGTTGATACCAATTTAAATATTCAACCTTATAATACTTAATTGGTTCGGTTATTTTTTTATTTTCCTTTATTTTTGACTTTGCAAGGAGTTCATTAATAATATTTGTATTTTCTGTCAGTTCTTTTAGTTTATCAATGTCCACATCATAGAATGATGTTTCGTTGCAGTACTTTCCGGTATGATGCCATGATGACATGAACAAGAAATAATCTTGCAATACTTGTTTTGAACATTTGGACAACATTGAAATATTAATAATCAATTTTTCTTCCTCTGTAAGTTCTTCAATTCTAGACAGAATTAATTTCTTAGTCCACTTGCTTAAGGGCTTTTCTCCGTTTTCGTATGCTGCTACTGCACGATTGCTCATTCTGTAGCCATCATAGCCACTATTAAGATTAAACATTTTGTAAATCCTTTCTTTTTTTAATTTTAATTTCATAATTTTAAAGTAATTTATTTTTGTAATCTCCACAAAACAAAAACAAATTCTAGTATTATAATGATTTATAATTTAACAAAATAAAAAAGAAAGCCTACTAATGTAGACTTTCTAAAACAAATTACCTATTTATTGATATTTGCATTTTAACGCCATTTTCAATTCTCATTTTAATTGCTCCTTTAAATTTTGTGTAACTCATACCAATATTCTGGATTAGTTATGTATAAGACAACATTTTTGTTTTTATAAATTTTCATCAATTCTTTGGTGTATTCATCCTCATTAGGCCATAATATTTTCCAGGGTATTACCTCCGGAAAATCATCTGAAAACTTACTTGGATTTTCATCATCCAACCTAGCAAAATCACAACTTTCCAAATCGTATTCCACACTAAAATAACCTGTGCCGTCATTCAACTTATAAGAACCATTTTCAAAAATATATTTATTTCCTCTTTTCAGTGGTATAGGTAAGTATTCATAGTTGGCTCTCACAGACATAACTTTAAGAAATGCATTGTAAGTTGATATTACTTCAATTATGTTCTTTTCGTCAGTACATATTTGATAAAAACTATTTTTATGAACAATACTATTAATTGTAAATCTAACATATAGAGAGTTATCAACTAATTTTATCTTATTTAATGCCTTTTTCAATAATATGTTTCTCCATAATTTGTCAGTTGGTGCTTTATAGTAGTTAATAATGTAAAATTCAAAAAACTTCAGTGAATTAACATCTTTTACACCAATAATTTCAGATGATTTTAATAATTCAAAATTTAAATTATTAATTAAACCATCCTTGTTAATATCAAGTTTTAAAATTTCATATGTTTTTTCATGCTTCTTCATTTTAAAATCCTTTCTAATAAAATTGAGTTTCATTACTAATGACTTTTTAAGTTCCTTTCAAACCATTAAAGTAATCTATTTTTGCAAACTCCACAAAGCAAAAAATAAATTCTATTTATATAATGATTTATCAATATACAAAATAAAAAAAGAAAGCCTACTAATGTAGACTTTCTTCCTTAATAAACAATCTGCTATATTAATTGACAATTTATTTATTAGAAGCTTTTGTTTATTCAACAAATTCATATACTTTTTCAGTATATCCTACCGGTGGATTATCTTCTACCGATATTTTTTCGTAGGCCCAACTACCTACATCATTTTGATTAATTCCATAATAGTCTCCTCCACCTCTACCATTGCCTATGGCAGTTAGTAATGGTAGTGGATGAAGACACCATCCATCTTTATCCATGATTTTTTCTTTATATTTGTTGCAATCAAGATAAACTTTTTTATTATGATTGACAAGGTACTTGTTATCAAGTAATAGTACATGTTTGTGTATACTTTGTCCATCATTATCTATCCATGCTAAATTGTATAATTCATCATTGTCAATAGTAATATCAGCATCGGCATAATCGCCAACCCAAGCTACCTGGGTTGGTCTTTGATAAATTATATTGACAAGTGAACCAACGAAATCATTGTACCACCATGAATGTTCTGTAAGTTTAGCCAGTTCATATACACCATTAACTTTTCGATTAAAAATGGTTATTTCCCCTTTTTCATTTTTAATTACAACTCGATAAAGTTGTCCCATATTATTTTTCTCCTTTTTATTATATTATTAATTATTTTTGAGTTTATTAATTAGACATTTTTAGTTCCTTTCATACTAATACTTCTTTTTTGACTCATTCATTGTCATTTCAAATGCAAACTTCCACATATTTTCTTCGTGTTCATTATAGTAATCCATGGCACTGTCTAATTCTTTACATAGTTTTTCTTTTGACCATAAATGACCTAGACAATACACATCAGACCACTTCAAAATGCACTCGCAATGCTCACGCTCTATTTCCCAATTCTTCTTATACTGGAATAAATAAAGCTGATATGCAAAATCACCTAATATAGCATTACATTCTTTTAATATATGAAATTCTCCAGCAACAAAATCTATATGATTTGTATCAACACTATTCTCAGAACAATATTTGTTTGCTTCTGCAATTATATTGTCGAACTCTGGAATTGCCATTACAGATAACTTGTCTATACACTTTTGAATTTCAATAATCTTATTGATTATATCAACTCTTGGGTCGTTTGTTAGGGAATTTCTTAATTCCTCTAATTGATTAACGGATTGATGATATAAGTTATCAATATATTCCATTAATTCATTTTCTTTTCCACGCCATTCTTTATGTCTGCCAATTAGTTCATTAGAATAACATCTTAAAAAATCTTGGTAAGGTGATACCACGATTTCCACACTACCATAATCATCACCAAGACCACATTCATCTCTTATAGGATTATCTTCTCTATATGAATTAGGTACTAGTGGATATAAATACTCATACTGTTCTTTGTATCGTTTATATGATACCCTTACTTTTCTCTTATCATTAAATAACATATTCATACTCCTTATAATCATTTAATAAATATATAAAGCCAATTTTCCATTTGTCACAATACCGTTCATTTAAATGCTTGAATTTTACATTTTGAAATAAATTTAATGCTTCAGTAAAACCACAACAAACAGTTTTAGCGAATTTTGAACTGATTTCGCCTTGCAAATTTTCAAGTTTTTCCAAATGGAATTTCTCTTTTAAGTTATATCCTTGCAAAGCAGTTGGCAAATGGAATAGAAAACCATCCAAATCATAAAGTAAGAATGGTTCTTCATAACTACCAATATAATGAAAGCCTATCGGATATAATTCATAAGCAGAGATAACCCTATCTTTTAAATTATAAATATTTTCTTTGAACTGCTTAAGTTCAGCATAACACTCATAAAGGTCATCAATTAAAACTTGATAATCCGGACTATCTTTTGATAGAACAAACAAGTTATTAACTTTGTTGTTGATTCGGCTGATGTGAATTAAATCTTCAACAACGGATAATTCGTTAAATAACATACAAATATCCGTTAATTTGTCCTCATCCCAAAAATCAGTTTTTATTTTAGAGTATTGATAATAACTCTTATATAAAATAAAAAAATTTTTTGAGCGATAATTATATTTTTCGGTATACCATTTAAAAAAAGACTTTAATGTATTGATACTATCTCTACATTTTTTTGCATACTTGTTAAGTATGTAAAGTTTTAGTCCAATATTCGTTTTTTCCATAATTACTTTCCTTATTAAAACAAACTACTTTCTTTTTGTAATCTTTGCAATAACAACCACAATGTAGTTTTTACTGCATATTCGTCTTCTTGTAAATCAACTAAATTATATGGAATTTGGATTGCCATTATATATTCTCCTTTTTATTATATTATTAATTATTTTTGAGTTTATTTATTAGACATTTTTAGTTCCTTTCATACTATTAAAGTAGATTATTTTATAAAACTCCTTAAAAACATAAAATAACCTCTATAAATATAATGATTTTCGAGTAATACAAATAAAAAAAGAAAGCCTACAAAAGTAGACTTTCTCAAAAATAAATCACATTTTCAATTTCTCATCCAATTTTTTCTTAAAATCTTCCTTATTTTTCCTACTTAAGGAACGATAAGCGATTATGATACTTTGTTCCTCTTTAGTAAGGTTATAAATTGCATCATTTTCTAAAGCATGTAGGAATGATTCCTTATTACTCCTAGGGTTCTTTTCTGATGGTAGCAAATCATCATATGTGATACCGAAAATCTTGATAAGTTTGTGTAATGTATCAATTGATGGTTCTGTTTTACCTGTTTCATAATAAGTATAAGTTGTACGATTTATGTTTAATGCGTCAGCTACTTGTTGCTGAGTTAGTAAAGAATTTTTGCGATAAATTTTCAATAAATTTCCTAAATTTTTATTTGCCATTATATTTTCTTCCTTTTTTTTAATTCTAAAGTTATTTCATTTATTGACTTTTATTTGTTTCCTTTCCATAACAATTTAAAGTAATTTATTTTTTGTAAACTCCGAAAAACATAAAATAAATTCTATTTATATAATGAATCAACAGTAGCAAAAATAAAAAAGAAATTACCTTTGTATTTGAATATTTTTTTCCAATACATTTTTCATTTTATTGAGTTCTTTAGCTAATCTATCTTCTAAGTCTTTGTTATCATAGCCTCTAGCCTGTATTAGTGAGACTTTGCCGTTAGCTACTCTAAACTCAATAGTAGCATACCTATCATTACCTTTTGCAACAAAACATACAATTGTTTTGCCCTCAGCCATTTTTTCGAAATAGTTTAATCTGCCGACACAGATATGCATTTCTTCTCCTTGTGCAATAAAATCATTTTTGTTGTGTGGTAAGGTAATTTTGTAATCTCCAATTTTCAATCCGTCAAACTCACCTAAAGATTTTGTAAAACTTAAAAGTTTCTTTTCATTTTTTAAAAGTTGTTGCTTTTTAATTTCATCTTCATTTTCTTTAAGCCATTTTTCAGCAGCATCATGAGCCTTTTTAAGGTCCTGTGGAAACAAGAAACTTTTATTATATTTTACAATTTTTGCATCCGGATTTGATAATTTATAAGCTTTAATGTACATTGATATGTAATCATTAAGGGTTGGCAATTCACAAGTTTTAAACTGTCTTAGATACTTTATCACTTGATTAATTGTAGTTTTGTAATTATTACAATACTCAATAATATCATCAGTAAAATGAATAATACTATAATTATAATCAATACAATACTTATATATCAGCTTAAAATCATTAATTTTATTTTTAAATGATTTATCGAATGTTCGCATTGCAGACACAGTATTGTAATCTACATTTTCTTCTATTGCAAACTTAATATAGGTTTTATTTAAACCTATATAATCTTTAATTGACATATTTTCTGTAATTGTAGTGCGATTATAATACCAGCCAACAGAACTTTTTAACAAATCAGTTGCCAATTCATATAAGCCTACTTTTAGCAATTTTTCAGCTAACATTGAATATTTCATGTTAATCAAAATTTCTTCTACTCTTATACTAGAAGAAATAGTGCTAGATTCAATATACTGTAGAATTGATAACCGTTCACTTGCTCTTGGAAAGGATTCCTTTATAGTATCAACATTACCTTGATAGAATTTATCTGCAAAATAATATCTATCCGGTAATCGTGGTAACCACACATGCCATCCAATAGATGGTTTAGAATTCTTCCAATACAAGAGATTAGTATAATAATCTCTTGTTGCAATATAATAATTGAACTCGTGAAAGTCTGTACTGAATATATCTCTTTCATATTCATACAGGCTTCTATCAACTTTAATATCAGTTAAATAACCATTATAATCAAATGCTGATATACATTCTGATAAATCAAAATGTCTAACCATAAGTTGTTTTTCTCCATCTTGATTAATAAAAACATCAAGCATAGAATAGCACTTATGTGTTTCTTTATTGCTTACTTTCAAACAAGAAATCGCTTCAATTTCTTTTTTGCATTTAGGACACTTATATTTATGCCCCATTACTATTTTCTTATATGAACTTCTGGTATTACAATTAGTGCATATACCAGTGGTTCTGTCTTTTGTGCTAAATATTAATTTATATCTTAAGTCATTATTACAAAAGTTTTTAAACTTTCGTGGAACAGTTTCCTTATAATTGCACCACATTTTCATTTTTTCTTTTATATCTTTTGCTTTTTTATTATTTCTTATCTCAGCCTTGCGTGACTCATAGAAGTGTTTAATGCATCTCTGAGCATCATCATACTCATTAATATTTACATTGAAATATTCGAAAACACAACTTGAGAAATAACTAACTTTACCATAATAATTAAAAGCAAAATTTAAGGATTTTGTCCACTTATTATTAGGTAATAAAGTAAGTGTATCACCCTTCTTATTAATGACAGTAATATATAAATCATCACAATCAGCATATTTTTCAACATTGGCATTGTAATAATTATATGTATTACCTATACATATAAGATATTTTTTATTTTCGATAATTTTAGTATTATAATAAGTAATACTTAAATCGGAAATTTCTGCTAATTTTTTAGCCTTCCTATAAATAGGAAGGCTTTTAATTTTACGGATACTTTTTTTAGAAGGTAACACAACAATTCCTCCTTTATCAGTCAAACATACTGAATAAATTTAGGGAATTATTATTTTCTTTTTTAGTACCATCTTCTTTTTTAGGTTCGTCTTTAGAAGCTGAAGTATTAACAGCAGGTTGAGAAAATAAATTAAAGGAATTTTCTTCCTTCTTTTCTTTACTTTTTGCTGAAGTTTTTGAAGTCTTTTTGCCAACCTTCTTTTTCGTCTTAGAAAGTCTCTCTTCATTCTTCTTTTTCTGTTTTGCCTTAGCTTCTGCTTCCTTTTTTGCAATTTCCAGATCATTAAGTTCATAATAATCATCAATGATTGCAAAAATTTGTCGATGGTCAAGGCCTATGCCTTTGGTACCATTACACATTGATTGTACTTGTTTTGATAAGTACTTAAAACACTTTGTAAAGTTCTTTGATTTTAAAAGAACTTTTTTTGAAAAATCAATGTCCTTTTTTGCTTTATTATATACATAAATAAAGCAAGCAATTAACGGTAATCCGTTAATACCAAAATAAGAATCTTGCATTAAACGGTTTAATGCAGCATCAATTATTTCATCATCAGACAAATTTTCAAAATTAAAGATTGGTCTGAAATCATCATAATTGATGTTTGGAACATCAAGTTTATCATCTTTTTTTACTGTTTCTTTACTTTCAATAACAGAAAGTTCCTTAGTATCCACAGCATTACTTTCATCAGTAATAGGACTATTAGATGATTCTACATCACTTTCGCCAACAATTGTTGTATCAACCATTGTTTCAGTTGTTACCTTTTCATTTTCAATCTCTTCTTCGACACCCATCATAGTGTCAATATCTGCAAATACGCTCATGTTTTTTCTCCTTTTTTTATTAATATTATTATTGAGTTTTAATTTCATTTTGACATGTAATTAGTTACCTTTCTTAACTTATATAGTAATTTGTTTTTTGTAAAACTCCTAATAAACATAAAACAAATCCTAATAGTATAATGTGTTTTTTAAAAGCAAAATAAAAAGGATACCTACTAATGCAGGTATCCTAAAAATAAAATTACTTTATTTTTTTAATAATGTCTTCACCATAAATTACATTTAATCCAGAACCATTATCCCAATTAACTAAAATACTTCCGGTATCATCAACACCTCTTACAGTACCTTTAGTTCCAATCGGAGGTGCTTGACAATCATCCATTTTAACTAATTTGACTTTAGTTCCAACTGGATATTCCTCCCTTAATAGGGATAAAACTTCCTTTTTGATTATTTTCATTTTATCTATCACCACCATGCATAGTACAACAGGCTCTCGTTATCAAAGTCTGTTGTATCTAAGACAACATTAATTTTATCAATTGTTTCTTCAATATCAGATAAGTAGTTACTGTCATAGTCAGTGCTACCAAAGAAGAAACCACTAGTAGTTGGTAACAATTCACTAGCTTTCTCTGGCTCTTTTAAGACTTGTTGACATAAATCAATAAGATTTATCAAGTCATATTCATTAACTTGATAATATTCACAATTGTAAATACCATCATAATCAGTTAATGTATCTTCAAAATACTTGTGAATAGCATTAGCTTTTCGCCATTCACATACTCTCTCACATGGATGTTGCATATAGAATTCTACAACATCCTTTTTTAATGGTTTACATATTGGTTCATTATAATACTTATAATTAAATACAAGCATAGCATCCTCAATACTTGCATCTTTATAATTTTTCATCTTGTATAGGTACATATCTAGTCCCATATTAATTCTCCTTTAATATTATTTGAGTTTTTAATTTGACAATTATAAGTTTCCTTTCAAACTTGTTAAAGTAATTTATTTTTACAAACTCCTTTAAAACATAAAAATAAATCCTAGTTGTATAGTGAGATTTTAATTAAGAAAATAAAAAAAGAAGGCTTACTGCTGTAAGCCTTCTAAAAAACAAATTGCAATATTCTATTTAATGTTATTTAGTATCATTTAGGTATTGATTGTATAAATCGTTATCATTCAATAATGACTTTATGTATTCCTTATCATTAAATTCATTATCAATGAATTCATCAAAGGAAACATACATTTCACCATCATATCCTACAGTATTAAGTTCATTATTATATGAATTCATAAAATTCTTATAATCAAGGTCATTATTATTCATATAATATTTTTTCAATGAATTTAATTCTCTTATTGCAGAAATATGTGTTCTTACCCAATCAATTTTATAGAGTTCATAACATAATAATTTTATATTCATTTCAATAATCCTTTCAAAAATTTAATTACTGTAATACCAGAATTAAAATATTCTGATGGTAGGAACATCTTCAAAAGAATTCCTATTGACATAAATACAAAAATGATAGTAAGGTATTTATACACAACCCTTAATCCATCATTTATACCGCCACAAGTAATTTCTTTATTACTTGTTTTTATGTTATTAATAGTACATTTTCTTTTATTCTTTTTATTTTTCTTATTATGTTTATTATATAATTTAGTTTTTTTCATAATATTATCTCCTTGTTATAAATTTTATATTAGCTTTTAATATTTAATAAATGGTTTTAAATTTTAAGTTTATTAATATATTGCAATTTATTTTTTATACTCCATAAAAACAAAAATTAAAACCTAATTATATAATGAGTTTTTTTGCAAACAAAATAAAAAAATACTTACAGCAGTAAGTATCCTTTATTTATATTGCTATATGTTAATAAGTTGTTATTATAATTATACTTATTCATGGAAATTACCAAGTGGAATCTACATTAGTAGGAATTTAATTGTTGTATATAACGTCATTCGTAATTCTCCAAGCTTCTTTATCTACATTAGTAGGAATTCTATTGTTGCATATAACTCATCACTAATTATGCGTCTTGTAAAATCTACATTAGTAGGAATTCTATTGTTGCATATAACCGTGTACTTCCGGCATTTTTATCCCTCATCTACATTAGTAGGAATTCTATTGTTGCATATAACCACACAGAGAGTGATGTTTGATTATTGATCTACATTAGTAGGAATTCTATTGTTGCATATAATCTGCAAAGCGTATCAAAGAGTATATTTATCTACATCAGTAGGAATTCTATTGTTGCATATAACATACTTATGTGCAAAGGAAATCACAGTATCTACATTAGTAGGAATTTAATTGTTTTATATAACCATAAATATACGACAATTTATTATTTATCTACATTAGTAGGAATTTGTGTGTTGCATATAACTTATACAATACATAGTATAAAAAAGAAAATCTACATTAGTAGGAATTTATGTGTTGCATATAACGATATAATGATAAATGAAGATAAAAAAATCTACATTAGTAGGAATTCTATTGTTGTATATAACATTCCTGGAATGTTGACTCCTTCGTCATCTACATTAGTAGGAATTTTTGTGTTGTATATAACTTTTTCATTCGAGTATCAACAGGTTTATCTACATTAGTAGGAATTCTATTGTTGCATATAACTTAACTTTAGAGGGAGAAGAATCTATATCTACATTAGTAGGAATTCTATTGTTGCATATAACCTGCTTAAGCGAGAATCTACTGTTTTAAATCTACATTAGTAGGAATTCTATTGTTGCATATAACTAGGTATGAAAGGGTTAGATATTCATAATCTACATTAGTAGGAATTCTATTGTTGCATATAGCAGTTGAAAGGACAATGGCCTAAAAATTTATCTACATTAGTAGGAATTCTATTGTTGCATATAACGACTTAGTTCCTAACATTATCTTTTCATCTACATTAGTAGGAATTCTATTGTTGCATATAACCCCAACATTGTTAATTATGTATAAGTTTTATACTACTATCTTTTATTAAATCAAACAATTGTTACATAATATTTGCGTAATCAACCATCAATACATGCAAAATATTAAATTAAGACTGAGGTTTTCACAACTTTTATATTTATATAGTAACATATTTTTTATTTTTTATCAACCATTCTTCATATTTATATATAATTTATATATAATAAAAAGAAAGCCTACTTTTAGTAGACTTTCTAAATTTAAACCACTTACATTAAAAGGTAATTAATAATATTTCAATTTACTGTTCAACAGTTCATATCCCTGTTTAAAATTTTGACATATTGTAAAAATTCCTTTATAAGAGATGGCATTCTTGTTTTTAAATATACCTTTATAATAAGTAAACTTATTTATTTGTTTTCTTTCTGATACAAATATAAGTTTGCCGTCAGAATATACAAATTGACCATCTTTATAATATCCAAAATATAATGTATGACATACATTAATTTCTATATCTTTAGTACTATGTATAGCTTTATAAATTCTTCCACCTAATTTCAAATTGCTAGGTAACTTGTCGATATTGTTATTTAATAATAAATCGGTACCGATAGTTAATTTATCCGGTAATTTTTCAATTTTTGAATTACTTATATCTAATTGTCCACCTACAATTATGCCATATGGTAATTCAGACATCTGAGTATTTATCAGATATAGATTTCCTCCAACTTTTAAGTTTTCCGGTAAGTCATTTATCTGCGTATTACTTAAGTCTAAATCACCACAAACAATTAACTCATTTGGTAATTTACAAATAGGAGTGTTATATAAATATATACTACCACCTATAGATACTTCTTCTGGTAATTCGGCAATTTTTGTAAATCCTAGGTCGATAGAACCACCTACATATAGGTCTATCGGTAAATAAGTAATTTGTGTACCACATAATCCAAGACGATTTTTAACAGTTAAATTATTTGGTAAGCACTTAATTGCTGAGCAACTTAAATCCAATGAACCATTTACCGTTAAATCGTCTGGTAACTCTTCTATACTTGTGAAACTCAAGTCAATAGAATTACCTACTACTAAATCATATGGTAATTCACTTATTTGTGTATTAGCTAAACGAATATCGTCTTTTACTGTTAAGTTGTTCGGTAATTCAATTATGTTTGTATAACTTAAATCCAGAAAACCATCAACAGTAAGATTATCTGGTAATTCATCAATATCGGTATTACTCAAATCTAAATTACCATCATTTTCATTCATCAATTCTTTTACTTCATCTAATTCTAATTTTCTCATTTTGTTTACTCCTATTAATTATAATTTTAGGTTTTATTTTTCTAATTTTATTTGGCTTCCTTTCATAACCATTAAAGTGATTTATTAATTTAACTCCTACAAAACATAAAATAAATCCTGTATATATAATGAATTAAATCTAATTAATATAAAAAAGAAAGTCTACAATTAGTAGACTTTCTGAAAAATCAATTACTTATTTTTCGACTTCATCAATGTGTGATGCCTTTTGATCGGCTATATGAAGTAATAAAGCAAGTAAACTTTTGTCATATACTTCATTAAGTCCGTAAGCACCTCCCTTAAATGCAGCATCAAAGCCTCCCATATGCCAACGAATTGCAAGAGCTTCTTCATCACTTAATACTACTCCTAATTTCATTAAGATGTAAAGTGATTTTTCGCCATGCCCCATGGCTAATTGGTCATTAACGCTATAACTTGGTACTGTTTCCCATTTTCCAGTTTCCGGATTTTTAATGTTTCTAGTAGTAGCTTCATAAAAGTTTGTTTTACAAATGTCATGACAGAGACTGCAAATGACAATAGAATATCTCATATCTGCCGTTACTTTACTAACAGCTTCTTCATCATCACCAACAATTTTTGTAATTTCGGTTATTACTTCGTTATATAGCCTTTTATAAACATTTAATGAATGTTGTGCAAGTCCACCTTCGCAAGAAAGATGGTAATGAGTACTTGCCGGTGCAGTAAAGAAGTCGGTTGACAGTAAATACTGAATAAGGTTGTCAATTCCAACCTTTTTTCTTTCATTGTTTTCTTCATTCTTTAATTTTTCTAATGTTTTAATAATATTAGCTTTGTTCTTTTCTACATTTACTTTCATAGTAAATTCTCCTTAATATAATATATTTTCAGAGTTTTTATATTTTCCCCTTTATATTTCCTTTCTAAATTAAAGTAATTCATTTTTTGAAAACTCCAATTAAAACAAAAAATAAATTCTAATATAATAATGATTTTTTCTCTTTAATAATAAAAAATGGACCTACAGCAGTAGGCCCACAAAAAATTCATTACTTTTTACTTTATAATTCTTAAATTGTTTTTTCATTCTTCTTCTCCTAAATAATCCTTATCATTTAATATTCTATTAAAGCAAGTTGCTGATATGTTATTGCTATCGCCTAAATTGACAATAGTATTATTAGAACCTGTAATTGAGATAATATTCTTATTACCCAACACAACAATTCTATTGTCATTGCCGGTAACAGATATGATGTGGTTTTGTCCACCAACAGTTCCGTAATTATCATTACCAGATACTATCATCCTGTTATATGATGTATTCATATATAGCAAAATACTATTCATATTTCCTGTGAATACAGATGCAGTATTCTTACCTCTCATAATAAAACAATTATTATTTCCAGAACTATGTAAGAAATTTACTTGTTCAAATGAGATTTGATTATAATTACCATTCATAGATAATAATGAACAATTACCATCTTTAGAGTTACTAATCTTACATCTATTACCATATAGATGAACATAGTAAGGTAATTCTTTTTCGCTGATTGTTAAGTTATCATCAATAAGCAACCTATTAGTAGGATTTTGATAATTATTCTTATCATAATTATCTCTTATGTATTCCTTTATAATATCTAGAACAGATAATATTTTTTCAATTTTAATGATTTGTATATTATCGTATTCCATTAGAATACTTATTTTTGTTAGGATACCTAGATGGATGTTTCCTTTCATATCAAGAGAAATAAGATTATTAACTAATCCAATTCTGATTTCCGAAAAGATTTCAAATTGTCCTTTATGAACCTCTAAAATCATATCATTATCCTTTATATTCTTAAGAGAATAATCATCTAATATAATATATTTCATCATCTTGTTTCCTTTTTTAATATTCGTTTTCAATTAATTCAAAATCTTCTAGGTTGTTGCCATCAATATCATCACTGTCTGGTATGTAATATAGACTTCCCAGTTCAATATCATCAATATGCTCTTTAGCATATTGTATTGCTTTCTCTAAGCTTAATTCCTTAGGTACTTTGATACTACTATCATAGTAGGCTTGACAATATACTTTTAATTTTAGTGTATTGTATTCGTCATTACCATCACTACCTTGCTCTACAATAATATGATTGTCAACATCATATCCATTTTTATGGGAATATTGTATTGCATCATTTATACTGTCAGCATAAATAGTTCCAACCAATTCAGAATTTGATTTAGAATATACATTATAAATTTTCATAAATTTGCTCCTATAAAATAAATTTTGAGTTCTTATTTTTCTGACTATATTAAGTTTCCTTTCATAACTTTAAAGTAATTCATTTTTTGTAAACTCCAATTAAAACAAAAAATAAATTCTAGATATATAGTGCTTTTTTGTTTTGAAAAATAAAAAAGTGATAGTTCAAAACTATCACTTTTTAAAATCTTTTATTCACTTTATAAGTAATTAGAAATATCAACAAATAAATGTCATTAACATTACAACCGCAATCTACACAAGTAGAGATTTGTATGTTGTACATAACACAAGGCAATATATGATAGTTATGCCAATCTACATAAGTAGAGATTTAATTGTTATACTTAACATCCAAAGGTCCTTTGCTTACGACCATCTACACAAGTAGAAGTTCTATGTTGCATATAACTATTATTGCTTATAGTAACATTTTCTTATCTACATAAGTAGAGATTTGTATGCCATACTTAACACTAATCTAAGCATTTGCCGGACGATAAATCTAAAGTTGTATATAACTGCATTGGCTATGTAACAATGTGTGATCTACATTAGTAGGAATTTGTGTGTTGTACTTAGCAGTGACTTGAAAGGTGTTCCTATTACGATCTACATTAGTAGGAATTCGTGCGTTGTTCTTAACCCCAATATTGTTAATTATGTATAAGTTTTATACCACCATCTTTAACTAAAACAAACAATTTTTACATAATATTTATATACTTAACCATCAATACAATCAAAATACTAAATTAAGACTGAGGTTTTCACAACTTTTATGTTTATAATAATATCACATTTTTTATTGTTTATCAACTATTTCTCATATCTATATGTAAGTAAAAAGAAAGCTTACAATTGTAGTTTTATAAATATAATGAGAGGTAGGCAATATGTATTTTTATTGCCTACCTCTCATTGGCAGTACCGATATAATAGACAAATTATTTGGAAATAACATATACCGGCATTTAGGAGTGTGAATTGCCTTAATAAAGAACAACTCTCTTTAGGTATGAATACCTCTGTAAATAAATAAAAAAGGAGTTCTCAAACGAGAATATGAAAAACATAGCATTATTAAAATAGCTAATGGTGATATTGGTGAGATTCGAACTCACAATCTAATTATAGTATTATCAAATTAAAATAAGAAATGTCAAAGAAAAATTTGATGTATAATTGATTTTGCCAAATTAAACTACAATATCATAAATACAAGCTGAGACCATGACTTGTATATATCAGCTATTAACTACTGTTGGAAAGCAGTTAGTCACACAATCGGCTAGATTGTAGCTGATAGCAGCACTAATTTCAAGGAAATTAGCAAACTCTTACTACATCACATTATAAAGTTCCTTTCAATACAGCGTTCTTTGCATGATTCACAGTGTGCCCACTGTTACGAGTGTATCTATTTGTACTATTTCATGTATTGCCTTGCGAGTAATACATGGGTGCATATCCCAGCACCATAAGCTGCTTTTCGTTGATGTAGTCGCATACACTTCTGTTTTTTTATCATATCATACCAAGAATTAAGAAAATTAATTAAAAACAAAAATTATTATTTATTAAAATACTATCATAGACCATGTGGTATGCGTTTGAGCATCCCTATCTTTTGAATAAGGCCCACTCACCATAATCTTGTTTATCTTGCAATCGACAAACTTCACAAAAATATATATCCATCTTTCGATTACGAATATTCTTTTTGCAATTATTAAAGCACTTACCGTAGCAAGGTTCGCACCTTAATCCAGCCCTATAGTCACCTTATTTCTAAGGCTATCACAATTGCTTAGTACATTATGAATACCATCCCATAGATGTCAACATCTTCGCCATTCATCCTTAGGAGCCTTTTTGGGCAGATGGCATATAGGTACTTGTCTTCTGATAAACTGCAAAAGCAGTCGCATTATCATATGATTAAAGATAATGCTTTATACCTATTACTAGGCTTATTTATCGAACCGAGACCATCCGAATATTAAAATATAGATATTCCTAAAGAATTCCTAAAGAATTTTTTAAAAATACCCATATAAAATACTACATAAACAATATATTAATACATGGAGATTAGCCATTATTCAGTTGATAAATATTGCAGATATTTATTACTATTTGTACTAATATATTGTTTCTATACATATATACTATCATAGTAGTACCTATTATGTCAATATATTTGCATTAATTTGCATAATTTTAATTTTATTAATACACACCTATTGATTTTCTGTACCTATTATGTTATAATCAATACATAAACAAACATAGGTTAATTAGAGTTTTTCATATTTATTTAATTCTTTTAATGATATTATTATAGTTTTTTCAGAAAACGCTACTCGCACCAAGGGAGTAGTGTTTTCTGTTTAAACTGCACAATTAGTAAGTAATTATAATAAATATTTATGTAAATTATAACGAAAATTCTTTAGGAATTCTTTAGGAAAATTAAAATTTGCATACAATATTTTAGCCACAAAAGTAAATATCGCACCATAACCAAAACGGCTAAAAGTGCGATAAATACTGGGTTTCTGATATATTTCTTGGCGGAGAGCAAGGGATTCGAACCCTCGAAACCACTTTAATGGTTTACACGATTTCCAATCGTGCTCCTTCGGCCATCTCGGACAACTCTCCACAACGCTACTAATTATAACTTGAATTAAGAAAAAAATCAAGTATTATTTTAAATTTCTTAAAAAAATACACCTTTTCAAAGGAAAAGGTGCTTATATTAGTATAAATATTGAATTCTAGTAATTGGAAGAATTACAAACTGTGCTTTACCAATAATATTCTCTTCATCAATAAGTCCGATTTCTGAGTAACGACTATCAAGTGAATCAAGTCTGTTATCACCCATTACAAATACTTTGCCTTTAGGTATTACTGATGGAATTTCTGTATTACCTTCTTTTAGTTCAGAACTAACATAAGGTTCATCAATTAATGTGCCATCAACATAAACCTTCTGATTTTCAAAATCAATTTTAAGACTTTGTCCTTCAGTTGCAATTACTCTCTTAATAATAGGCTTATCATATTCCTTAGCATGGCTGATAACAACAATATCGTTATCCTTAGGTGTGTACATAAAATTAGTAACTATTACCTTATCATTATCAAGAAGTGTATTCATCATTGATCTGCCATCAACATTTACAATTCTTAAGAAGAAAGTAAGAATAATGATAATCACAACAACAGCCATTATAATTGCTCTTGCTAAGTAATAGAAAAATCCAACTGTAGGGTTATTGTTGACTACTATGTAATCTTCTTTATTATTAACTTTTGTTTCCGACTGCTTCTTAGACTTGTCAAAATACTTTTCTTTTTTTCTGCTTTGCATAGTATCACCTATTAGTATAAGTATTTTGCATGGTTGAATGGGAATAATGTAAACTGAGCTTTACCAATAACATCTTTCACATTAATTAATCCTACTTCAACATATCTACTATCTTTAGAAACATATCTGTTGTCACCCATTACAAAGATTTTACCTTCAGGTATAACCTCAGGAATCTTAGCATCACCGGGTATTAATTCTGATGATACATAAGGTTCATTAAGTTCTTTACCGTCAACATAAACCTTTTCTTTGTCAAAGTCAATTTTTAGAGTTTGGCCTTCAGTAGCAATAACTCTCTTAACAATAGGTTCATCTAAATACTGACCATGGCTGATAATAACAATATCACCATCAGTAGGTGTATATAGAAAACTTGAAACAAATAGTTTATCACCATCATAAAGAGTACTGTACATTGATGTTCCGTCTACATTTACAATTCTAAAAAAGAAAGTAAGAATAATCAGAACAACAAAAATTACTGAAATAATTGACTTAGTCCAATCATATATCCAATTAGGTGCTGATTTTGTCTTAATTGTATAATTATTATCCATTATATCTCTCTTCGTCTAATTTCGTTTAGATAGTAAAAAAAAGGGACGTGAAGTCCCCTTTAATTACTTTTTGATTTGTTCCTTAACCTTAGCAGCCTTACCTACTCTATCTCTTAGGTAATATAGCTTACTTCTACGAACCTTACCGTATCTAACAACCTTAACGTCAACAACGTTTGGTGAGTGTACTGGGAATACTCTTTCGATACCAACACCGTAAGAAACTCTTCTTACTGTGAAAGTTTCAGCAATGCCACTACCCTTCTTAGCGATAACAGTTCCTTCGAACATCTGGATTCTTTCTCTTTCACCTTCACGAATGTTAACTGATACCTTTACTGTATCACCAACATTGAATTCTGGGAAAGATTCTTTCATTGAAGCTGCTGCAATAGTTTTTAATGCGTCCATTTTATTTCCTCCTGTAATTTCAGATATTCTTGCCTATGTAGCAGAGGAATACCCGCTTCAAATTTTCGGTCAATGACCTCGATTTGACTCCTATCGTATAACGACAGATTCCAAATGCCTATATATAATAACACAATAATTTGTATTGTGCAAGTGTTTTTACAAAAAATATCACAATTTATTGTTGAATTTCTTGCAAAAATTTACTGAAGTATTCCGGAAGTTCTGAATTAAACTCCATATACTCTTCTGTTCTTGGATGAACAAATCCAATAACCTTAGCGTGTAGGCATTGACCCTTTAGCTTTGTAATAACTTTCTTAGGTCCATACACATCATCACCTGCTACCGGATGACCGATTGAAGCCATATGAACCCTAATCTGATGTGTTCTGCCTGTTTCTAAGATACATTTAATATGAGTAAAATTGCCATAACTCTGTATAACTTCATAATGAGTTACTGCATTCTTAGAATTTTCATAGGTAATACACATTTTCTTTCTATCTTTTTTACTTCTGCCAATAGGTGCATCTACTGTACCATTTTCTTTAACATTGCCATAAACAATGGCTTGGTATTCACGCTTAAAGCTATGTTCCTTAATTTGTTCAGCAAGTCTATTATGAGCAAAATCATTCTTTGCTACAATCAAAAGTCCACTTGTATTTTTATCTATTCTATGGACAATACCGGGTCTTAATACACCATTGATACCTGATAAGGAATCTTTGCAGTGATAAAGCAGTGCATTTACTAAAGTACCTGTATAGTTTCCGGGTGCAGGATGAACAACCATACCCTTAGGTTTATTTACTACCAACAAATCACTATCTTCATAAACAATATCAAGTGGTATTTCTTCTGCCTCAACAGTATACTCTACAGGGTCAGGAACAGTAAATTGGACTTTATCACCGATTTTAAGTTTATACTTTTTGTTTTGTAATTTATCATTAACCAACAGTCCACCATCTTCAATAATTGATGCAACTGATGACCTAGACATATCTTCTATAGTATCGGAAAGGAACTTATCAACTCTAACTTCTTGATTTTCATTTTCGATAATGTAATTAAGAATGTTCAACCTTATTCTCCTTCTTAGAACTATCAGACATAAATAGTAGATAAATTACAAGCAGTACTGTACCAACCGTAACTGCATAATCGGCAAAGTTGCATACCGGACTAAAAAAAGAAAGTTGCAAATAGTCTATTACATATCCATAAAGGACTCTATCAATTAAATTACCTATACCACCACCAATAATCAATGCTGATGATATTAAAAACATTTTAGACTTAATCTTTTTGAAAATGATTATATAAAGTAGGATTACAATAATAACTGAAGTTAGAGCAACAAAAATCCACCTCATATTTTCAAACATACCAAAAGCAACACCACGATTTTCAACATAATTTAAATCTAATAAATGTGGAATTGCAGTAACAACACCGGCTTGTGGTAAATACATAGCTACAAAATATTTAATAACCTGGTCTATAACAACAACTAAACCGGCTATAGCAAGAGATAACGCTACCAACTTTTCACCTCATTAATAAAAACGGTGCACACCACAACAGAATGTGCACCGTAATTAGTTATTTATTATTTAAGAACATTTACACATCTCTGGCAAAGAGTTGGATGTACAGGATCAGCACCAACAGTAACTGAATGTTCCCAACATCTTTCGCACTTTTCACCATCAGCTAGTTCAACATCAATCTTAGTATCTGAACCATTATCTACTACTTCTACGCCGGAAACAATAAATACATTCTTTAGTTCAGGTTCTACAGACTTGATAAATTCAAGTTCATCACCACTAGCATTAAGAATAATCTTAGCATCAAGTGACTTCTTAAGTTTCTTTTCCTTAACTGCTTCTTCAAGAGCTTTCTTAACATCATCTCTTAAATCGTGAATCTTGTCCCACTTAGCCATAAAGTCATCTGAAACATTAATTTCAACAGGCTTTGGCATTTCGTTAAACATTACACATTCACCATCATCAGATGCTCTATGTGGAATATACTTCCAGATTTCATCAGAAGTATAAGCTAGGATAGGAGCAATCATTCTCGTTAATGAATCAAGAATGATATAGATAGTTGTCTGAGCAGCTCTTCTTGAATGACTTTCTTTCTTTTCTGTGTATAGTCTATCCTTAAGAACATCTAGATAGAAGTTAGACATATCAACAACACAGAAGTTTCTTACTGAATGATAAACCTGATGGAATTCATAGTTATCATAAGCATTTGCTACCTTGTTAATAAGTTCATTTAACTTAACAAGTGCCCACTTATCCATTGGTAGTAGTTCATCAATAGCAACAGAATTTTCGTCAGGGTTAAAGTCAGAAATATTACCTAAGATATATCTTGCAGTATTTCTAATCTTTCTGTATGATTCAGAAATCTGCTTTAGAATATCATTTGAAATATGAACATCAGACTGATAGTCGGTAGAAGCAACCCAAAGTCTTAGTACATCAGCACCGTACTGCTTAATAACATCTTGAGGGCTGATACCGTTACCAAGGGACTTACTCATCTTTCTCTTTTCTTCATCAAGAATCATACCATGAGTAAGAACTGCCTTATAAGGTGCAACACCATTTGTCGCAACAGAAGTTAGAAGTGAAGACTGGAACCAACCTCTGTACTGGTCATTACCTTCTAGATATAGGTCTGCAGGGAACTGCAGGTTATCTCTCTTTCTAACAACAGCAGCATGAGAAGAACCACTATCGAACCAAACATCCATAATGTCTTTTTCTTTATCAAATTCAGTACAACCACACTTCTTACACTTTGTACCTGCAGGTAGAATTTCAGCAGCAGTATGATTATACCAAGCATTAGAACCTTCTTTTTCAAATAGGTCAGCTACTGCATACATAGCGTCCTTATCAATATGAGCTTCGCCACATTCTTTACAGAAGAAGATTGGAATAGGTACACCCCATTTTCTCTGACGAGAAATACACCAGTCTTTTCTTTCTCTAACCATATTTGTAATTCTGTCACGACCCCATGAAGGAATCCACTTAACATTATTAATAGCTTCAACTGCTTCATCCTTAAAGTCATCAACAGAACAGAACCACTGGTCAGTAGCTCTAAATAGGATAGGTGTCTTACATCTCCAACAGTGAGGATACTGGTGGATAATCTTCTTTAGTGCGAATAGAGAACCTTGTTCATCAAGGAACATAGCAATCTTCTTATTAGCTTCATCAGTTGTTAAACCTGCAAACTGACCTGCTTCTTCAGTAAGAACACCGTTAGAGTCAACAGGACAAATTGTAGGAATTTCAGGATAGTTCTGACATACATTAAAGTCATCAACACCATGACCGGGAGCAGTATGAACACAACCAGTACCACTTTCAAGAGTAACATGGTCACCGACAATAACAAGAGACTCTCTGTCTAGGAATGGATGAGCAGTCTTGATGTATTCAAGTTCACTACCCTTTACAGTAGCTACTACTTCATAATCTGTAACTTCAGCAACTTCCATTGCATTCTTATAAAGTTCAGTAGCCATTACAAGATATTCATCACCTGTTTTGATGATAGAATATTCATATCTAGGACCAACACAAATAGCAACATTAGCAGGTAATGTCCATGTTGTAGTTGTCCAAATAACAAACTTAACCTTTGATGGGTCAATTCCCAAGTTTGAGAATACACCCTTATCATCAGTTACATTGAATTTAACATAAATAGAATGACAAGGATCTTCAGCATATTCGATTTCAGCTTCAGCTAGAGCTGTTTTACATTCAGGACACCAATATACAGGCTTTAGTCCCTTATAGATATAGCCCTTTGTAGCCATATCAGCAAATACTCTAATCTGTTCTGCTTCAAATTCATGCTTTAGTGTAATATATGGGTTATCCCATTCGCCGATAACACCTAATCTCTTAAACTGTGTACGCTGGTCATTAATATAACCTGTAACGAATTCTTCACACATTTTACGAAGTTCAACAATAGAGATTTCTGCTGAGTTACCAACACCGGCCTTTTGTCTGGCCTTTAGTTCTGTTGGAAGGCCATGAGTATCCCAACCAGGAACATATGGTGCTTTGAAACCGGCCATATTCTTTTGACGAACAATAAAGTCCTTAAGAATCTTGTTTAAAGCATGACCTAGATGGATATCACCATTTGCATATGGAGGACCATCATGCAATACGAATAATGGCTTACCATCATTTTTCTTCATTAACTTGTCATAAATCTTGTTATCTTCCCAACCCTTTAGAGTTACAGGTTCACTCTTTGGAAGTCCTGCTCTCATAGGGAAGTCAGTCTTAGGAAGATTTAAAGTCTTATTGTAATCCTGTGACATTCTACTTCTCTCCAATTTATATTTTAATTATTCTTCAACATCATAATTACTGCCAAACTTTAGAACACCAAACTTAGTAGTACCTTCAAGAGCTGGGTCAGTTTTCTTTTCTTCCTTTACTTCTTCAGCAGGTTCTTTTTTTTCAACTTCTACCGGAGGTTCAGCAACCTTAACAGGCTCAGCCTTTGGTTCAACAACTTCTTCTGCTACTGCAGGTGTAGGAAAATCCTTAGATAGCTTTTCCTGAATTTCAGCAACAACATTATCAGTTGGTAGTGCATCAACAATATCAATGCAACTCTTAACTTTCATTAATAGTTCTGTTCTCATTTCATTAGCAAGTTTCTGTAAAGCAACTAGGGAGTCTTTTTCTTTCTTTACTTCTGCCTGTGCTTGTGCAATAAGTTCATCAGCCTTTTTCTCAGCATTCTTTACAGCAATTTCAGACTGTTCGTTAGCTTCCTTAAGTGTAGAGTCAGCAACTTTCTGAGCTGATAATAGAGCGTTACGAACTGTTTCTTCATCAGAACGGTACTGTTCAATTCTTGTAGCAAGAATATCCATCTTGTGTACAAGTTCAGCCTTTTCGTTATTTTTCTGTTCAAATGTTTCTATAACATCATCAATAAAAGAATCAACATCTTCAGCCTTATAGAAAGAGCCACCTCTGTTAGTTCTAAACTTGACATCCTTGATTTCATCAATAGTTAGCATCTTTATATCTCCCCTATATATATTGTTTTATTTTAATTTTTTGTCTGCCTTTTTTAGTTAAGCCATTAATATCATCAAGAATAAATTTACCATACTTTCGTATAGAAATAATGTCGTCTTGTGATACTTTGTCGCTTATATTTGTATCTTCTATATAGTTCTTAAACACATTACCCGAAAGAATAAGTGTCCTTACCTTTTCTCTGCTAAGACCGGTTATAGCAGCAACAACTGTATCCAGTCTAAGAGAAGCAACTGTATAGTCATGATACTTAAATGTTGGTGTATAATCAAAGTTATCAAGTGTAACTATTTTTGACTTTACTCCAACTTTAGCAATTCTATTTATTTGAGATAAAATATATTCTGCTTGATTTTCTAACACAAAAACATAAGTTTTGCCTTCCATACAAACAATGTCACCTATAACATTTCTGTTAAGTCCGGTAGAAAGAATTGTACCAAGAAACTGTCTATGTGTTAATTTATCTTGCTTTCTATATTTATATTCAATAATTGATATTGGATATTCCTCTTCCTTAGCGAAAAATCCAAGTACCTTTCTTTGGCTGTTTTCATAGCCACCAAAGAAATAGTAATCAGTAATACCAAAGTCCTTTAATGCTTCAATACAAATTGAAATTTCACTTTCATTAAGAAAAGAAGTAAACTCAGGTTTGTTCCTTTCCATAGAAAGATAATAAAGGTCACTTATTCTGGAAATCAGAATATCCTTATCATCTATATTTTTACTCAATTAAAAAATAACTCCGTTATTTTCTAGTTCACCAAGTAAATCATCACCGGTGAAATCCACATTTTCAGGCATAATGATAAATGTAGCATTGGCGATTTTCTTAATCTTGCCCTTTTTAGCATATGTAACACCACTTAGAAAGTCAATAATTCTTCTTGACATATCCTTATTAGTGTCTTCAAGATTAAGTACTACAGTGCGATTCTTGTTGATTTCATCTGCAATACCTCTTGTTTCGTCACCAAAACGCTCAGGCTTAAATAGAATAACCTGAATTTTTGTACTTGCATTAATGTTAACAACCTTGTTGCCACTGTCACTATCTGTATATGAGTCAGAAGTATATCTTCTTCTTTCTGATCTTTCAGATCTTCTTACTTCTCGCTGATGTTCTCTTTGTTCTTCGTAAGAATCTTCATCATCATATGAATCCTTGTTGTTATCCTCATATGAGTAGTCATCATACTCATATTCATCATCAGGTGAATCCCACATTCTCTTAATCTTATCTACAAAACCAGCCATATCTGAACCTCCAAATTATTTATATATCCTATTTCCAAACAAAGCAGAACCGATTCTTACCATATTGGCACCTTCTAATATTGCTTCGTAATAGTCACTAGACATACCCATAGACAAAATGTCCATAGAAACATTATCTAATTTTTTTGATGATATGTCAAGGAATAATCTATTCATTTTTTCAAAATATCTACGAATTTCGTCTTTTTTTTCACAAATAGGTGGAATAGTCATTAATCCTTTAACATTTACAGCAGGTAAAGTGCTAATTTCTTCCACTAACTCCTCAAGCATTTCCGGCATAACACCGGATTTGTTTTCTTCTTTTCCGATATTTACTTCAACTAAAATATCAGAAGTAATGTTATTCTTTAAAGAACACTTAGAAACTTCTTTAGCAAGTTTCATTGAGTCGATTGACTGAATTAAATCAACCTTACCGACAATCTGTCTTACCTTGTTGCTCTGTAAGTGTCCAATAAACTGCAATGAACAATTTTCAAGGTTGTACTGATCATACTTTGAAAGTAATTCCTGAACCTTATTTTCTCCAATATAGGAAAGTCCCAGAGAAATTGCATAGTTGATATACTCAGGTTCAACAGTTTTTGTTGCTGAAAGAAAAGTAATATCGTCCCTTGTTTTTCCGGCTTTCATAGCAGCCTCTGCAATTTTCTCATTGATAAAATCATAATTATACTTAATATCAGTTAATGATCTTTCCATCTTTTAAGTCATTCCCCTTTACTACAATATTATCATATAAAGAAATCGTTTCTCCATTATACAAGTTTGTATTATCTGAAGAAGGATCACAAATAACAAAATCTGAACCAGAATAAATAATATTTACTTGTTTAAACTGAAGTTCATTGCCGTATAGTACATATACACCCTGAACTTTCTTCTTAGTAGTTTTCTGGTTACCCTTACTATCTTCTGTAATTTTTGTAACATAATCAGTATGAAGAGCATCCTTATTAACTCTTATACCTTCATAAGTTTTTAGACAAATTTCTACATTTTCTTTTCTAACGGAAGCCAGTTCTGAATTCATATAATTACACTTCAAAACAAGAATACTGTCTCCACCCTTTTTATCTTGGTTGATAGATTCAATAGATGCAGGGATTGTACTTGTTGAAGCATAAGGCATATTTACTGTAATTGAATCGTAGTTAGTTGACTTTAATGTTAAAGCCTCTTCCTTAGAAATTGGACAGATTACATACCAGTTTACTCTAGTAACAAGTTTACCGATTGTATCACTTGACACTTTCTTAGGTTTTTGTTTAAGTAATTTATTGTACTTTGTAATCGTCATTGACTTTGCATTTTTATACTTATAAATTGACTCATAACCATCAGCAGAAGAAACAAAACAACCGGCTTGTGAAGCCTTTACAGAACCTACTGCTTTATTAGATGTGTTCTGTAGTTCCTGTTTCTGTGACTTTAAATCGTTTAATCGGCTTGAAATGTCAACATTCTTACCTGCTACTAACATTCTTTCTGTGATTAAATATGTAATATCATCAACATAATTTTCACTGTCAAGAAAGTTCTTATCAGCAATACGGGAATTTAGTTCTGTAATAGAATTATTAATCTGACTATTAACAGTATCAATACCAACATCACCGTTAGATGCAGTAGAACTTAACTTCTTAAGTCTAGTGATTTCACTATTAATATCTTCAAGTTTGTTGTTATTTAGTACATCATCTTCTGAACTGTAAATATCAGCTACCTTTTCATTCTTTGCAACTTTGTCACCGTCATCACAAGAGAAAGAAATAATACCGTCAGTACTGTTTTTCACTAACTTTTCATCTCTAACAATAATTGCATCTTTATAAAGAGAGTCAGTTGCAGTAATCTGTGTTGCTACTTCGGTATCTACACCGTTAAGGTCAAATACAGAACTAATGAAAACATAAATAACATATATAATTATAAAAATACATATTGCACTAATAATAATTCTTTTTGTCTTTTTATTAATCATCTTTTGCCTCATCTATATATTCAAAAACATTCTTTATTAATTCTTCACTGTTAAGTTTACATATATCAAACCATTTAATGTTTTTATCTCTTTTAAACCAAGTTAACTGTCTTTTTGCATATCTTCTTGTGTTCATTTTTAATGTTTCAACACAATTTTCTAAAGTATCTTCACCATTTAAATAAGGGAAAAATTCTTTATAACCAATGGCTTTTTGAGCAGTCAAACTAAGGTTACTGTTCATAAGGTTTTTAGCTTCTTCTAAAACACCTTGTTGAACCATTATGTCAACTCTTTGATTAATTCTATCATAAAGGAACTGTCTATCCTCTGCATATAATCCTATTTTTATCGGTTTATATGGTGATTCAACCATCATTGCCTCTTTATCAACTTGTGACTTAGGTTTGCCTGTAAGATAATATACTTCTAATGCTCTTGCAATTCGCTTATGGTTGATTTCTTTTGATAGTTTATCATAAGACTCTTTATCTACCTTTTGGAGTTCTAGGAGTAATTCTTCATCACTCTTAGAATTCAATTTATTTCTTAACTGTTCATCAACTTTTTGCTCAGTAAACTGAACATTATTAAGTAATGAATCAACATAAAGTCCTGTACCACCAACAAGTATTGGCAGTTTATTTTTATCTAAAATTTCTTTAATTGCACTATTTGCATCTCTTACATAATCTGCTACTGAATAGTTAGTTGATGGTGGAAGAAAGTCCATCATATAATGCTTTATTCCATCCATTTCTTCCAAAGTAGGTTTAGCTGTTCCAATATCCATATCTTTGTAGATTTGCATTGAATCAGCAGAAACTATTTCGCCATTATATTTCTTTGCAACTGCAATAGAAAGGCTTGTTTTGCCGGAAGCAGTAGGTCCAATTATTGAAATAATTTTTATCTTATCCATTTAGTTATGCCCTTCCAAATTGTTTTTCAATTTCATATTTAGAAAGTTCAATACATACAGGTCTGCCATGAGGACAATATCTTATACTGTCATCAGAAAAAACTGTTTTCGCAATATCTATCAGTTCCTTAGCAGTACTACTGTCACCTGCTTTTATTGCTGAACGGCATGAAATATTGTGATAGATCCATTCCATATGTTCACTCATAACATTCTTTCTGTTTTCAGCTATGTAACCACAAATTTCAATAATAGTATCTTCAATATCATCATTTCTTAGGTATGATGGTGCACTTCTCACAATCAAAGCACCATTACCAAAGTCCTCTACATCAAATCCAACATTCCTGAACATATTTAAATGTTCAATTGCTACAGTATATTCATTCTTTTCAAGTGTAACTGTAATTGGAATTAACAATAGTTGAACAGAACCTGTTCCTTTTTCACGCTTTAGCTTTTCAAAAATTATTCTTTCATGAGCTGCGTGTTTATCTATTAAAACAAGTTTATTGTTATCAGTTTCTACAATGATATATGTATTCATTGCTTCACCGATAAACCTAAAACTTTGCTTGTCTTCGTCAATTAATGTTTTGATTTCAATATTTTCGGAAGAAGAATTAGTTTGTCTTTCTGTTGGTAACACAACATCAACATCACTTTTCTTTTCTTCCGTAGTAATTTTCTCTAGTTCAAGTTCTTCAAAAGGATTAACCTTTTGTACTTCTTGATTTAATGAAGTATCTTCTTTTACTTCATCCATTCTTGTTTCAATCTTACTTTCGGCTGAAACATTATTTATTACATTATTATCTATATTATTACATACAGTATTGTTTGTAGTTTGATTGTTTTCTGATAGTTTCTTGTTATTCTCCAGAAATTCCATATACTTCTTTTGAACAGAAGAACTGTCGGAAACTTTATTTACCTTATTATATTTTACAGTTTTTGTCGGTAAATCAAGTTCATCAAAAATACTTCTTTCTCTTGGCTTTTCAGATGCTTTTTGAACCGATTTAGGTGGTTCTTTATTAATAACCTTATTTGCCAAATTAAAAGGATTTAGAGGCTTTATATTTACAGTATTGTTGTGGTTTAATACGGCTTCCTTTCTACTGTCTCCACGAAGCAAAGCTGACTTAACACCATGATAAACTGTATCAAAAACAGGTCTTTCATTAATAAATCTTACTTCAATTTTAGACGGATGAACATTTACATCAACTGCTTCAGGACTAATCTGTAAATTAAGAACACAAGAAGGAAACTTACCAATCATAATTGAGCCTTTACAGGCTTCTTCTAGTGCAACAGAAATTGTCCTTGACTTTACAAAACGGCCATTAATAAATGTGTTTTGCATATTTCTATTTGCTCGACCATTTGTAGGTCTGCTGATATAACCGGTTAACTTCATACCGTTAAGTTCATAGTCAACAGGTATAAGTGTTGATGCAAAATCTCTGCCATAAACTGCATATATTGATGACATTAATTTACCGTCACCGGCAGTTTTTAGAACTCTCTTGTTATCCCTAATAAAAGTAATTGCAATTTCAGGATGTGACAAAGCAATCTTGTCAATTACACTTGCAACTGCATTACCTTCGGCAACATCCTTTTTAAGGAATTTATATCTAGCCGGTACATTGTAGAAAAGATTTCTCATAATAAAAGTTGTACCATCAGGACAACCGGCATCATCAAAAGAAATTTCTTCCCCACCATCAATTTCATAAGCTGAACCTATATTTTCTTCTTTAGCTTTTGTTATAAGTTGAACCTTTGAAACTGATGAAATTGATGCTAAGGCTTCGCCTCTAAAACCAAGTGTACCTATCTTTTCAAGGTCACTGTCAACTGAGATTTTACTGGTAGCATTTCGCTTAAAAGCATTGCGTACATCTTCTTTAAGGATACCACAACCGTTATCTGTAATACGAAGATAATCAATGCCACCGTGCATAATTTCAACTGTAATTTGAGTAGCCCCTGCATCTATAGAATTCTCAAGTAATTCTTTTACAACAGATGAAGGACGCTCTACAACTTCACCGGCAGCAATAAGTTCTGCCGTATGTTTATCAAGTACATTTATTCTACCCATAGCGTCCACCACCTTTTAAATCATATTTTTTAGTTCATATAGTAAATTCATAGCTTCTATCGGTGTAAGTGTATTTACATCAACAGATTTTAATTTATCGGTTACTGCATTACTTGCAGTATCTAGGAGATTTAATTGCATATCTTCTTCATTATTATGAGGTGATATATTAGCAAATGTTTCCTTATCATCAGTCTTACCGGAAGTAAGTTCTTTTAATATTTCTTTTGCTCTTTTAATTATCCAATCAGGAAGTCCTGCAAGTTTAGCAACTTCTATACCATAACTGTCATCAGCACCACCGGGGATAATTCTACGCAAGAAGGTAATATCGTCACCACGCTTTTTAACTGCTATGTTGTAGTTTTTAACTCCATCAAGGAGATTTTCCATAACAGTCAGTTCGTGATAATGTGTTGCAAATAGTGCCTTAGCACCTAACTTTTTCTTATCTGCAACAAATTCAAGAACTGCTCTAGCAATACTCATACCATCATAGGTACTCGTACCTCTACCGATTTCATCAAGAATAAGCAAAGAATTTTTAGTAGCTTTCTTTACAATGTTTGCTACTTCATTCATTTCAACCATAAATGTTGATTGACCTGAAGCTAAGTCATCAGAAGCACCTACTCTTGTAAAGATACTATCAACAACGCCAATCTCTGCATAACTTGCAGGTACAAATGAACCCATTTGAGCCATTAGTACAATTAGTGCTACTTGTCGCATATATGTAGATTTACCTGCCATATTAGGACCTGTAATAATAGCAACTCTGTTACTATCGTTATCAAGTGTTACATCATTAGGAACAAATGGTGCACCTGAAAGAAGTACTTCTACTACCGGATGACGAGAGTCTTTTAAAATAATTTTACTTGATTGATTAACTTCCGGTCTAGTGTAGTTATTATCACTTGCAACATTTGCAAGGCTAGTTAGTACATCAAGTGTTGCAATAGCCTTTGCAGTTTTTTCAATTCTATCAAGGTTATTTGCTACTACTTTTCTAATCTCATCAAATATAGCATATTCCATACCGAATGAACGGTCTTTTGCACCTAGAATTCTACCTTCCAGGTCTTTTAGTTCTTGGGTAATATATCGTTCACAGTTAGTTAAAGTTTGTTTACGGATATATTCTTCCGGCACTTTATCTTTATAGGAATTTGTTACTTCAATATAGTAACCGAATACTCTATTGTAACCAACCTTTAGCTTAGGGATACCTGTCTTTTCTTTTTGTTCAAGTTCAATTTGAGCAAGTAAAGAAGTACTGTTGTTCATATCAGAACGAACTGCATCAAGCTCTTCGTTATAGCCCTCTTTAATAAGTCCACCTTCTCTAACAGAAAATGGTGGTTCTTCTTCAATAGCAGTATCAATTAACTGATGAATATCCTCAAGAGGATCTATATCTTCAGTTAACTTCCTCATAAGACTTGAATCAAATTTACTGATTAAATTCTTTATCTGTGGTAAATTCTCAAATGCACCACATAGAGAACGAAGTTCCCTGGCATTGGCATTACCGTAAACTATCTTTGTCATTAATCTTTCAATATCAAAAATACCGATTAATGACTCAGTAATTTCAAGTCTTTGAACTGTATCATCTACTAAATCAGCAATAGCACTTTGACGGTTAAGAATTGTACCAATATTAAGTAATGGGTGTTCGAGCCAATATCTAAGTAGTCTTTTACCCATTGCAGTTTTTGTTTTATCCAGTAGCCAAATAAGAGAACCTTTCTTCTCTTTATTCATCATAGTTCTGGTAAGTTCTAGGTTTCTTCTAGTGTTATAGTCAATGTTCATATACTGATTTTCGTTATATACTTCAAAAGTATTGATTCTTTCATAACCGGTAATCTGAGTAACCTTTAGATAACTTAACAAAGCACCAACAGAAGAAACCATTTCTTTTTTATCTTTGATACTATTTACATCATTTTCTTTAAACTGATTTTTCATAGCATCAAGACAAATAGAATAACCAAATTCATCATCAGTCAGCATTTCCACAGAAGCAGAAAGTTTTTCTTTAATAAAGTTTGGCAAGGTTTTGAAATTAACAATTTCTCCACCTATTAAAATTTCTCTTGGATTGTAACTGATTAATTGGTCTTGTAGTTGGTCTTGCAAGTCTTCACCGGATATTTCTGTAATGAAAAGCTCACCTGTAGAAATATCACAGAAAGATAAGCCAATCTTTTTGTTAGCCATAAAGGCTGATGAAATAAAGTTATTTTTACCTTCATCAAGCATACCGGATTCAATAACAGTACCCGGTGTAATAACTCTGATAATATCTCTCTTTACAAGGCCTTTAGCTTTTGCAGGGTCTTCTGTTTGTTCACATATTGCTACCTTGTAGCCTTTTTGGACAAGTCTTGCAATATAGCTTTCGCAACTATGAAATGGAACACCACACATAGGAGCTCTTTCTTTTTGACCACAATCCCTGCCAGTGAGAGTTAAATCCAGTTCACGAGAAGCAAGTTTTGCATCATCAAAAAACATCTCATAAAAGTCACCTAGTCTAAAGAACAGAATACTGTCTTTATTCTTTTCTTTAATTTCAAAATATTGTTTCATCATTGGTGACAATTCAGCCATACTCTCACTTCCTTTCTAAATAGATATTAATTAGCCACAACTGCTACAACCACTACAGTCACCACTGCAACCTTGGTGTACATCTGTTGTTTCAGGATCTTCACCATTAGCTGAGTTTGTAATAATAGCAGCTACTCTACCTACAATCTTATCTAGTTCAGACTTTGCTTCATTGTAAGCAATCATATGCTGATTCTGCATAATCTTGCCGTAGATTTCACGCATTTCGTTATTGAAGTTCTGAATCTTTTCTTGGTCTCTGTCTTTCTTCATACCTTCTTCATTAATGGCAATTCTCTTTAGGTTGAATTCACCGATTAAATCTTGAAGTTCTTTATCTGCATCAGATGCAATTCTCTCACTTTCCATCTTAGCGTAACATTCTTCTTCTTGAAGAAGTTTACCGATTTCTCTTGCCATAGAAACAATTTTTTCTTCCATTGTTATTCTCCTTTATATTAACTTACCTTTTAAAATCCAGTTTCTAGCTTCAGTAATTTCAGCAATTTGGAATGTACCGATTAAGTTTTCATCACCGTCACATTCAACAATAATATTGCCTGAATTTCTACACTGAAGTTTGTTATTCTTCTTGTTTACACTTTCAACAAGAATCTTTTCTTTCTTACCTACCATTGAGGCACAACGCTTTGCTGCAATCTCTTCTTGAACTGCAAGTAGTTCTTGAAACCACTTTGACTTTTCCTCAGCAGGAATAGGGTCATCCATTTTAGCAGCAGGTGTACCTACTCTTGGTGAGTAAATAAAAGTAAATAGTGAAGTAAATTCTACTTCTCTGATTAATGACAAAGTTTCCTTAAAATCTTCGTAAGTTTCTCCTGGGAAACCTACAATAATATCACTTGTCAAAGAAAGATTAGGAATCTTTTCTTTAGCATAGTTGATTATTTCTAGATACTTCTTTCTGTCATAATGTCTGTTCATCTTCTTTAGAATTCTGTCAGAACCACTTTGGAACGGTAAATGAAGATGAGTACTGATATGTTCACCACTAGCAATAGTATCAATTAGTTCCTTTGAACAATCCTTAGGGTGACTAGTCATAAATCTTAACCAATAGTCACCCGGGATTTTGTCAATCTCACCAAGTAACTTTGCAAAAGTAATATCTTCTTCAAGACCTTTACCGTAGGAATTTACATTTTGACCTAATAAAGTAATATCTTTGTATCCGGAATTGATTAGTTCCTTTGCCTCGGAAATAACATCAACAGACTTACGGCTTCTTTCTCTACCTCTAACATAAGGTACAATACAGTATGTACAGAAATTATCACAACCATACATAATAGGCAACCAACCCTTGAAAGTGCCATCTCTCTTAATTGGAATACCTTCATAAATCTTCTTATCGTCATTGTCTCTTTCGTAAACTCTCTTACCTGAGAACAAGGCTCTGTAATAAAGTTCAGGGAAATTCTGTAAAGAATGAGTCCCGAAAACTAGTGAAACGAATGGAAAGCTATTGTACATTCGTTCAGCAATATGCTTTTGTTCCATCATACAACCACAAACTGCAATCATAATCTGTGGATGTTTTCTCTTAATTTTCTTTAATGCACCAACATTACCGAATACTCTATCCTCGGCATGTTCTCTTACTGCACAAGTGTTGAACAAGATAAAGTCAGCATCATCAGGACCTTCTACAAATTCAAAACCTGCCTTTGAAAGCATACCTTTAATTTTTTCGCTATCAGCAACATTTTGCTGACAACCATATGTGTGAATATATGCCAGAGGTACTTCTCCTCTTTTTCTGATATTCATAAGTTCAGAAATCAAGTTAAGATAATAATCTTGATTTTCCAAGAAATTTGTGTTATTTAAGTCACTTTTCTCCAAAGTAACACTCCTATCCATTGTTGTATCATCTTATTTTATCACAATATATATGTTTTTTCAACAGATATTTTTCTAATTTACTTTTGGATAGAGATAATCAGGTGTGTCACCAACAATAACAGTTTCACTAATAGCAAATTCATTTCGTATTTTCAAATTTTCCATATATGATTGACTGATAAAAACAACCTCAGCATCAACAATCATATTTACCCTATGTATTGTCTGATTTACACCTGTACTTTCAAATGTACTTTTTAATTCAACGTCAACCGAACCTGTCATATCATATGAGAATTTTATCCTAGGACCTAAGCTGGAAAGCATTGTAAGATTAGTTAAGTCACCTAAAGGTACTGAAAAATACTGAGTATTAAGGTCATCCATTTTATTTTGAAATACATCTGAAAATTCATTTTGAATTTTATTTACTGCAGGTGTATTTACACTTAATGACATTACCCCACCGTTTTTATTTTCTGTTTTTACCAGTAATTTATCATAATCATAGTCACTATTCGAAATAACATCATCTGCAATTTTAGATACTCTTTCCTCTACAAGACCTCTTGCTTCATTTTCCATGATTTTGTCTTGGAGTGGTTTCATATAACTTTCAAATGCTATAGTTAATAAAATAGCTATGATAATGAAAACTACAATGAACTTCATAAATTTTCTTTTTTTCTTAATTTTCTTAATAAGCAAAAAAACACCCCTGAGATATATTATCCCAGGAGTGTAAATTTGTTAAATCAGAACTTAATATCTTGCTCTTCTTCGTTATTAGTAATACCGTCTAAATCAAATTCAAGAACAGCATCACAATCAGGACATTCAACTTCGCCTGTTAGAAGTTGATTTTCTGAAACTGCAATTTTCTTGTTGCACTGAGGACAAGTTACTTCGTACATAGGTACATCAGCTTCATCAGAAGAATCATTATCCTGTGAAGTACAACAGCCCTTGCAACCTGTTGAACAAGAGAACTTATCTAGGTCTTCATCATCGTCACCATAGACTACATCTTCAAGCATTGATAAATCGTCGTTAAGTGTATCAACAATATCAACTGATTCATCATAACATTCTTCAAGTTCTTCTACTTCGTCAGCTAACTGACCAAGGAAATCAATAATTTCATTAAGAACCTTTACTTCGTCCTTGTTTTCGTCTAGGTTTAGACCTTCTGCTAATCCCTTAATATAGGAAATTCTTGCTGATAGGTTCATTATGCTCTACCCATATATTCGCCAGTTCTTGTATCGATCTGGATAACTTCGCCTTCGTCAATGAATAGTGGTACTTTAATTTCTGCACCTGTTTCAAGTGTAGCAGGCTTAGTAGCATTTGTAGCTGTATCGCCCTTGAAACCGGGATCAGTCTTTGTAACCTTTAGTTCAACAAAGTTAGGTGGTTCAACACCGAATACATTGCCCTTGTAAGAAAGAATCTTACATACCATATTTTCCTTAACGAACTTAAATGAGTCGCCTAGGATGTCAGCACTAATAGGAATCTGTTCCCATGTTTCTGTATCCATAAAGTAATATAGACCACCGTCTTCGTAGCTATATTCCATATCTTTTCTTTCGATAAATGCTGTTGGGTACTTATCATTTGGGTTGAAAGACTTTTCAACTACTGCACCTGTAATAACATTTTTATACTTTGTTCTAACGAATGCTGCACCTTTACCTGGCTTAACATGCTGGAATTCAATAACCTGAACTACCTGTCCGTCAAGTTCAAAAGTAACACCATTTCTAAAATCACCTGCTGAAATCATTGGTAATCCTCCTTAAATTTTATAAAATGCGACTACTCGCACAATTTATCATTAATATTATACATACAAATGGAATAAAAAGCAACCTCTTTTTACAGAATTGTTAATTCTTTTGGGAGGGACACAAAACTTTTGTAACCATTCTCTGTAACAATTACGGTATCTTCTATTCTAACACCAAAATTATCTTTTATGTATATACCCGGTTCAATAGTAACAATCATACCTTCTTTTAGGATAGTATCACATCTTGGGCTTACTGTTGGGTATTCGTGAATATCAAGACCTACTCCATGACCTGTTGCATGACCAAAACAGCCTTCATAGCCTTTAGAATAAATATAGTCACGAGCAATCTTGTCAATATCAGAACACTTCATACCGGGCTTAACACTTGCCATTGCCATTTTGTGGGCATCTAGCACAATGTTATAAACTTCTTTCATTTTATCGGTAACACTGCCTACTGCAACGGTTCTTGTCATATCACTATGATAACCCTTATATGTTGCACCAATATCAAAAGTAACAAAGTCACCATTTTTGATCATATCATTACTAGGCACACCATGAGGTAAAGAAGTTTTCTTGCCTGTAATGGTGATTAAATCAAAAGATACACTTTCTGCACCTAATAATTTCATTTGATATTCCAATTCTACAGATAAAGTTCTTTCAGTTGTACCTACTTTTATTAGTGGTACAATTTTGTTAAAAGCTTCTTCTGTAATATCTTGAGCCTTTTGCATTAACTGTAGTTCATAACTATCTTTAACAATTCTTAGGTCAAGAATAATTTTGTCAAGAGTATTTTCTTCTGACAAAGTAACATTTAGCTTATCGCTATATGTTTTGTACTGTTCCATAGTCAGTACATTTGTTTCAACATAAAGTTTAGTAACATTATCATTTTTTAGAACATTGTTAAGTTCATCAAAAAGTTTATTAAAAACAATAACATTCGCTGAATTTACAGTTTTCTCAGCCACTTCACCATAACGAAAGTCAACAAAAAGATAGGCATTTTCTTTAGTGATAAGCAAATATCCATTACTGTCCCAAAGTCCTGTAAAGTAATAAATATTCTTATCATTTGTTACTAAGAATGCACCATCTGTAATTTTTGATTTGATATTATTAATTCTATTCTTATAAATATCCAATTAAATCAATCCTTTTAATGCTTCAATACCAAGTCTGTAGCTGTCTTTACCAAAGCCACAAATTACTCCGGCACATACTGCTGAGATAACTGACTTATGGCGAAATTCTTCTCTTTTATGTACATTGGACATATGAACTTCAATAAACGGTACAGCAGTCACAGAGGCAATAGCATCTCTTAATGCGTAGCTATAATGAGTTAAAGCACCGGCATTTAGCACAACACCATCATATACACCTAAAGTGCTATGAATTTTATCAATTAAGTCACCCTCATGATTTGACTGAAAAATATCACATTCGAAACCTGCATTCTTTGCAAATGACTTAATATCTTGATTTATAGTATCGGCATTTTCTTCACCGTAAATATTTTTTTCTCTTGTGCCAACCATATTTAGATTTGGACCTAGCATTACTAAAATTTTCTTCATAGTAAAAACCTTTCTGGATAACAAAATACGGACAGTAAAATATTACTGTCCGTTTTTTATAAGCATATTACTTATACTTTCTCTTACGAGCTGCTTCAGATTTCTTTTTACGCTTAACGGAAGGCTTCTCGTAAGCTTCTCTCTTACGAACTTCAGCAATAACGCCAGCTCTAGCACACTGCTTCTTAAATCTTCTTAGTGCACTTTCAAGAGATTCATTGTCTTTTAATCTAACTTCTGCCATTGTATATTTCCCTCCCATCTGCCACTTGGCATGGGTAATTTTGCTTAATTGCATAAATGATTATACTACAAAAACCTAAAGATTGTCAAGTAAAATATAAATTTTTGTTGAAAATTGTATTTTAAGGCTTAACAACTATGTTAACAAGTCTTCCCTTAACATAAATTTCCTTAATAATATTCATACCTTCAACTGACTTCTTTACATTTTCTTCAGCCTTTGCAAGGGCAATAACTTCAGCCTGTTCTGCTTCTGCAGGAATCATAAGCTTAGTCTTAATCTTGCCATTAACCTGAACAGCAATTTCAATTTCATTTGCTTTGCACTTGCTTTCATCATATTCAGGCCAAGGCTGATCAACAACCATACCGTCACCTAAATTACAAGTTGACCAAATTTCTTCTGTTACATGAGGAGCAAACGGATTTAATAGAATTGAGAAAATTGCATATTCTTTCTTATTGATTGAACCAACTGCATTAATGTCATTCATAAGTGCCATTAATGATGCAATTGCAGTATTGAACTTAATATTTTCAATATCTTCGGATACTTTCTTGATTGTCTTATGAATTGAACATTCCAGTTCAGGACGAACTTCATCACCGTCAATTAGCTTTTCTTGTAGGTTATAGTATCTTTCTACAAATCTTCTACAACCCTTAATGCCCTTGTCGTTCCAAGGTGCAGCCTTTTCAAAGTCACCAATGAACATTTCATATAGACGCATAGTATCAGCACCATACTGCTGTACAATATCATCAGGGTTAACAACATTACCTCTGGACTTACTCATCTTTTCGCCGTTTTCACCAAGAATCATACCATGGCTTGTTCTCTTTGCATATGGTTCAGGAGTAGGTACTACACCAATATCATATAGGAACTTATGCCAGAAACGGCTATATAGTAAGTGAAGTGTTGTATGTTCCATACCACCGTTATACCAATCAACAGGTGACCAGTAGTTAAGTGCTTCTTTACTTGCTAATGCTTCTTTGTTGTGTGGGTCCATATATCTTAGGAAGTACCATGAAGAACCTGCCCACTGAGGCATTGTATCAGTTTCTCTATAAGCCTTGCCACCACAACAAGGACAAGTTGTTTCTACCCAATCAGTCATCTTAGATAGAGGTGATTCACCTGTATCTGTTGGTTCATATGAATCAACCATAGGTAACCTTAGTGGTAGTTCACTTTCAGGAATCGGAACATAACCGCACTTATCACAATGAACGATAGGAATTGGTTCACCCCAATATCTCTGACGAGAGAATACCCAGTCTCTTAGTTTATAGTTAGTTTTTGCTCTACCTACTTTGTTTTCTTCCAACCAAGAAATCATCTTTTTCTTAGCTTCTTCTACTGTTAAGCCTGTTAAGAAATCAGAATTAACCATTACACCTGTTGCACAGTCTGTAAATGCTTCTTTCTGTACATCTTCGCCACCCTTAACAACTTCGATAATAGGTAGGTTAAATTTCTTTGCAAATTCCCAGTCACGAGTATCATGAGCAGGAACAGCCATAATAGCACCTGTACCGTAAGAAACCAGAACATAGTCAGAAACGAAAATAGGAATTTCCTTACCGTTTACAGGGTTGATAGCCTTAACACCATCAAGCATAACACCTGTTTTTTCCTTAACTAATTCTGTTCTTTCAAAGTCAGACTTCTTAGCAGCCTCTGCCTGATAAGCCTTAACATCTTCAATGTTCTTAATCTTGTCATTCCACTTTTCAATACAAGGATGTTCAGGTGAAATAACCATATATGTAGCACCAAATAGTGTATCACATCTTGTTGTGTAAACTGTTAGTTTATCGTCCTCAGTTGTGTTGAAATCGACTTCAGCACCTGTTGACTTGCCAATCCAGTTCTTCTGCTGAGCCTTAACTCTGTCAGGATAATCAACTAAATCAAGGTCCTTAATAAGTCTATCGGCATATTCTGTAATCTTTAGCATCCACTGTGACTTAACTTTTCTTACAACTTCACTGCCACAACGCTCACAAACGCCATTTACTACTTCTTCATTAGCAAGAACACACTTACAAGAAGTACACCAGTTAACTGCCATTTCTTTCTTATAAGCTAAACCATGCTTAAATAGTTGTAGGAAAATCCACTGAGTCCATTTATAATATTCAGGATCGGTTGTATTGATCTCACGACTCCAGTCAAAAGAAATACCAAGTGACTGAATTTGCTTTTTAAATCTTGCAACATTATTTTTAGTTACGATTTCAGGGTGAATGTGGTTCTTAATAGCATAGTTTTCTGTTGGAAGACCAAAAGCATCCCAGCCGATTGGATATAGTACATTATATCCCTGTAATCTTCTCTTTCTGGAAACAACATCAAGTGCAGTATATGGTCGTGGATGACCAACATGAAGACCTTGTCCTGATGGATAAGGGAATTCAATTAATGCATAGAATTTCTTTTTGTCACTATTTTCTTCTGCATGGAAACAACCCTTTTCTTCCCATGCTTTTTGCCACTTAGGCTCTACTACCAAATGATTGTACTTCAACTGTATTCCTCCATTAATCTACATCGTCAAACTTAACAACAGTACCGTCTTCCCACAATCTTTCAAGGTTGTAGTATTCACGGGACTTGTCATCAAATACATGAACGATAATATCAATATAATCAAGTAAAATCCAACCGTTACCTCGGTGACCCTCAACATGACTTACAGAAAAACCTGCTTCGTCAAGCTGATATTCAACCTCATCAGCCAGAGCCTTTACATGAGTTGAACTAGTACCGGTTGCAATTACAATATAATCAGCAAGAACTGAAACATCAGAAATTTTGATAACTTCCACATCTAGTCCTTTTTTGCTTGAAAGTGCTTTGGCAATTAAATGTGCTTGTTCTTTTGTATCCATTTTATTCATCCTTTAAAATTAATTCATTATAACAAGACAAAGCATTAGGGTGAATTGTCAATGCTCTGCTTGAGAGATCTTGTATAGTAAACTGTAAGCCATAAATCATAGCTTCTTCAAGACTTCTTAAAGCCTTTTCTCTCATAATATCAACACCATCATAATTTCTTTCATCACCGGTAAAGTCAGCTACAAAAATAATTTTCTCAAGCAAAGACATATTACTTCTACCGGTAGTATGAAATCTAATAGCATTGATAATATCAGCATCATTAATATCTAAATATTTCTGAATATATACCGAACCTGAAATTGGATGCCACAATTTTTGACTTGATTTTTCAATCTCATCCAAAATTATACCACCCTCTGTTATAATTTTCAACTGTTCATCAAAAGGTGTTTCTTTTGTTACATCGTGAAGGATACCGGCAGTCATTGCTTTCTCTACATCACAACCATAAATTTTCGCAAGTTTTTGAGCTTGTTTTGCAACATTTACAGAATGAATATATCTTTTTTCTCCCATTCTGCCTTTGATTATCTTCTTATAAGACTCAATACTCATTACTTCACCCCATATAATTGATTATTTCTAATATATTCAAATACATTCTTATCAATTAAATCTCTTTTAAAAGCCTCATTCACATCATCTCTTACAATGGTTGAAGAAAGTTCCATAATAGGTTCTTTCAGAATTATTGACTTGCCATTATGCTGTTCCAAAACTTTTGAATATTCTACTAAAGAATTATAGTCAACATCATCTCTTGGGCAAGTAATCAGTGTAGCTAAGCTGAAAATTTCATCAGGATTTTTCCATTGTAAAAATGTTAAGTACATATCAGCACCTGTAACTAAAAATAAATTATCATTAGGATAAAATTTTTTCAGTTCTTCAAGGGTTCTGTATGTGTAACTTTTGCCTTTGAAATTTTCTTCTAAAGTTGAAACAATAAAATTATCATTATCTTTAGTAGCTATTTTACACATATTCACTCTGTGTTCAAAAGGAACTGCATATTGCATACTTTTATGTGGACTGATGAAAGTCGGTATAAAAATAACCTTTTCTACATTACATTCCTTTAAAACATTTTCTGCAAGAGTTGTATGAGCTTTGTGAATTGGGTTAAATGCACCACCAAAAATAGCAATATTCATTACTTATTTGCTCTTGGTAGTTTGATTACAGGTTCATCAGGGTTAGGCTTGTATAGAACAAATTTTGAACCGATAACCTGTACTACATCACAATCAAGTTTTTCTGATAAAATATCAGCAACTTGTCTTGAATTGATTTCACAATTTTCAAGAACCTTACCCTTAATAATTTCTCTTGCATAAAGTGCATCTTCAGCCTGTTTAACAACTTGGTCTGTGATACTGCCCTTACCAACCATTAAAATTGTATCAATTGAATTTGCAATACCTCTTAGGTATGCTCTCTGTTTACTTGTTAGCATAATTACTCCTTAAATATATTTTAACAACTTTTCCCTTAATATTCTTAGTGCATTACCTCTGTGACTGATAGCATCCTTTTCTTCGGAAGTTAGTTCTGCAAAAGACTTGCCACTATCAGTAATGAAAATTGGATCATAACCAAATCCCTCTGTACCGTGAGGTTCATATGCAATTTTACCTTCACTATAGCCCTCTGCTGTAATAACTGTACCATCTTCAAGAATACAACAAATACTTGAAACAAATCTTGCAGTACGCTTGTCTTCTGGTACATCTTTCATTTCTTCTAGGACTTTATTATATCTATCTTCATCAGTTGCATTTTCACCGGCATATCTGGCTGAATATACTCCCGGTCTGCCATCTAATGCATCAATCATCAAACCGGAGTCATCGGCTACTGAAGGCATACCTGACTTTTCAAAAGCTGACATAGCTTTAATTTTAGCATTTTCGGCAAATGTAGTGCCTGTTTCCTCAACATCACCTAGGTCAATGTTACATTCCTTAGCAGTAACTGCGTGAATACCCAGTGGATTTAGAATTCGGTTTAGTTCTACAACTTTGTGTGCATTATTAGATGCAATTAAAAACTTTCTCATTCTTTATCACCAAAATCAAACAGTGCTTTTGCAAAATCTTCCGGAACAAATTCTTGCAGGTCATCAATCTGTTCACCAACACCAATATACTTAACCGGAATACCTAGGCCGTTCTTAATTGCAAGAACTACACCACCCTTAGCAGTACCGTCAAGCTTTGTAAGAACAATACCAGTAATGCCTGTTGCTTTACTAAACTGTTCAGCCTGATTAACAGCATTCTGACCTGTTGTTGCGTCTAGTACAAGTAGGTACTCTTTATCTGCATCAGGAAGTTCTCTGTCGATAACTCTACCGATTTTTGCAAGTTCATCCATAAGGTGCTTTTTGTTGTGTAAACGACCTGCAGTATCACAAATAATTACATCTGTGTTTCTTGCTTTTGCTGCTGAAATAGCATCGTAGATAACTGCTGCAGGGTCAGAACCTTCATTCTGCTTAACAATATCACAACCACTTCTGTCAGCCCAAATCTCTAACTGTTCAATAGCTGCTGCTCTAAATGTATCTGCTGCTGCAAGTAGAACACTCTTGCCCTGCTTCTTTAGGTTATTAGCAAGTTTACCGATAGTTGTAGTCTTACCTACACCGTTAACACCGATTACAAGAATAATAGATGGCTTAGTAGTAATTTTTAGTTCTTCATCACCTCTAAGCATATCTGCAACTACTTCTTGTAGAAGTAGTGTGATTTCTTTAGGGTCTTTGATACCTTCTTTTTTAACTTTAACTCTTAATTCATCGGTAATCTGTTCTGCTGTTTGAATACCAACATCACCCATTACCAGTAGTTCAGTTAGTTCCTCAAAAAGTTCTTCATCAATCTTTGTAAAAGACTTTAGCATTGAGTCAATTTGACTTACAACACTATCTCTTGTTTTTTTTAGACCTTCTTTAATCTTTTTAAATAGTCCCATTGTTTTACCACCTTAAATTAGTTTGCTTTCATTCCAAGCTTTGCTGCAACTTCTGATGCACGAAGTTCAAGTAACTTAGAAATACCCTCATCTTGCATTGTTACACCGTAAAGAACATCAGATTCTTCCATTGTGCCTCTTCTGTGAGTAATGGTGATAAACTGAGTTCTGTCTGTCATTCTTCTCATATACTGAGCAAATCTGTCAACATTAACATCATCAAGGGCAGCTTCAATTTCGTCCATAACACAGAATGGTGCAGGTCTGACTTTCATAATTGAGAAATATAGTGCAATAGCAACAAGTGCCTTTTCACCACCTGAAAGTGCCTCTAGATGAACAACAATCTTTCCGGGAGGATGAGCGATAATATCAATACCACTGTTTAGAATATCATCAGGGTTTGCAAGTTCAAGAGAAGCAGTACCACCACCAAATAATTCTTTGAAAGTTTCTCCAAAGTGCTTATTGATTTCGTGGAAGTTCTCAATGAAAGCATCTTTCATTTGTTTAGTTAAGTCATTAATAAGTCTTTCGATTTCATTCTTAGACTTTTCTACATCAGAAACCTGAGCACCTAAGAATTCATATCTTTCGGATACTTCCTTGTATTCTTCAATAGCTGAAACATTAACAGAACCAAGACCTCTTATTGATGACTTAATTTCATTAAGTCTTTTTCTTGCAGTTGAAACATTTTCAATTTCAATAGAAATTTCTTCTGCTTGTCTTTTTGTAAGTTCATATTCATCCCAAAGTTTTGCAATAATATCATCATACTGATTTTGTAGGTTGATTTTTCTTTCTTCAAGACGAGCAAGTTCTCTGCCGGAAACCTCTCTTGTAGAGTTTAGGTCCTTTTCTTTCTGTCTAAGTTCTACACTTTTCTTTTCAAACTTTTCTTTATCGCCATTTAGCTTTTCAATAGCGTTATTGAATTCAGCAATTTTATCTTGATAATTGTTTGAAATATTAGTGTAGCTTTCAATCTTCTTATTAATTATATCAATATTTGAATTTACAGAAACAATCTGATTACGCAAGTTCTCTTTTCTTTCAGTTTGATGTTGACTGTTGTATTCAGATGTTCTGATTTCACTGATTAAAGCCTCTTTGTCCTTTTCATAAGTTACAATTTCAAGTCTGATATTTTGTAACTTTTCTGAAAGTTGTTCTCTCTTTTCAGTTAGTGCAAGTCTGTTACCTGTAAGGTTAGAAGTTGTTTTTTCGATATTTGCAATTTCTTCTTCAAATGCACTAAATTCTTTATCGGCAGTTTCTTTGTCTTTTTGTAGATTAGAAATTTTATTTTCACATTCTACAATTTCATTCTTTGTAAAATCAATACTGCTAACTAAAGAGTCATATTCATTTTGACAAGCCTTATATTCAGTTCTTAATCTAATAAGTTCTTGTTGTTCGGTAGATAAATCTCCTCTAGTACCTAAAATATCAGCTTCATACTTTGCAAATTCTTGCTGACTGTTACTGTACTGTTCTTTAAGTTCATTTGCTTTATCTGCAAGGGCTTTAGCCTCTTTACGGTACTTTTCAATTTCACTTGCACGAGATAACAAGCCTGTTCTTTTATTTAAAGAACCACCTGTTAGAGAACCACCGGCATTTACAACCTGACCATCAAGAGTAACTACCTTGAAACGGTATGAATACTTCTTAGCAATAGATACTGCTGAATTAAGATCCTCGGCAATAACAATCTTACCAAGCAAGTTTTGTAAAATACCTTTGTACTCATCCTTACAATCACACAAATCTGACGCAACACCAACAAAACCAAAACAACTGTCAATACCATTTTCATTTAGGTATCTAGGTTTAATTGTAGCAATAGGTAGGAATGTTGCTCTACCACCTTTGTTTTCCTTTAGTGTGCGAATTGCTCTCTTAGCATCTTCTTCATTGCCTGTAACAATGTTCTGCATTGCACCACCTAAAGCAGTTTCGATAGCTACTGCATAGTCTGTTGGTACTTTAATTAATCTTGAAACAGGACCATGAATACCACCGATTTTGCCATGTCTTGAAAGGTTCATTACAGTTTTTACACTATGAGCAAAGCCCTCAAGGTTCTTTTCTAGGTCTTCTAGGATATTGGCTCTTCTTAGCTTTTCATTAGAATCAAGAGTTAATCTGTCAATCTCACCTTTAGAATTTTCATTTTTTGCTTTTAGGTTACTGATTTTAAGTTCTAAACCCTTAATAGAATTGGAAAGCATTTCTACCTTTTCGGCAGAGTCTTTACCCTGTGCCTTATAATCTTCAAGCATTTTAGAAGTAGTTTCTAAATTACTTTCTTTTTCTAACAATGAAGAATTTAGACTTTCTATTCTTTCATTAAGTTCATTAATTGATGAATCACTTGTAAGTAAAACTACCTTTGCATTAGCTGACTTTTGGGATAATTCAGCTAATTTTGAATTTAGTTCTTGAAGTTCATCACCACTACGGGAAGCATCAACACTGATAGTATTTAGGTTTTCGGATACTTCATTATATTCCTTTTGCTTTTCTTCAATGTTTAACTTTAGCTTTTCAACATTTTCTTTCTTCTCTTTAATTTGAGATTCAATTTCAGTAAAGGAATTATCAAGTTGTTCAATTTCAGTTTCAAGTCTTGTTATAGTTTCTTTGTTATGCTCAATGTCGTTATTTGCAACAGAAATAAGGGCATTGTTGTTACTAACCTCAGACTCAAACTGAGAAATATTTCTTCTTATGGTATCAATCTTAGAAGTGATTTCACCATTTTTTAGATAGATAGATTCTGTTTCTGAACTGATATTCGCAAGTTCTTGTTCAGCATTTTCATACTGTGCTCTTTGAATATCTATTTTGTCGTCTTGTTCTTTGATAATGTTTGCTGAATTGTCAAGAGTGTTTAGCCATAAAGCAATTTCAAAACCTTTCTTTTCTTCAGAAAGAACAAGGAACTTTTGTGCTTTTTCTGACTGTTTCTTTAGTGGACCGACTCTGTCTTCAAGTTCACCAACAATATCTCTAAGTCTGACAAGATTTTCTTCTGTACTTTTTAGCTTTCTTTCAGCTTCGGTTTTTCTGTATCTATAACGAGAAATACCTGATGCTTCTTCAAATATTTCTCTTCTTTCTTCACTTTTTGATGCAACAATACTATCAATTTTACCTTGACCAATCATAGAATAACCGTCACGACCAAGACCTGTATCCATAAATAGTTCATGAATATCTCTAAGTCTTACTGTGGCTTTGTTAATCATATATTCACTTTCGCCACTTCTGTAATATCTTCTTGTAACGGCTACTTCATCACCATCAAAAGGAAGTATTCTGTCTTTGTTATCAATAGACAAGGTAACTTCTGCATAGCCGGTCTTTTTTCTCTTGTCTGTTCCGTTAAAGACAACATCTTCCATCTTGGAACATCTTAGAGTTTTGGCTGACTGTTCACCAAGTACCCATCTAATTGCGTCACTTATGTTACTTTTTCCTGAACCGTTAGGTCCTACAATTGAAGTAATACCCTTATCAAAGGATAGCTTTATTCTATCGGGAAAAGTTTTAAAGCCATGCAATTCCAATGATTTTAGTAGCATAAGTCACCTCTTTCTTTAATAATAAACTGAAAGTCCTTAAGGGTATCACTTTGTTTAAAAGTAACTATGTATCCCAGTTCTTTAAGGACTTTAATATTTGCCTTTTTCTGTCCAATAGCTTTTGAAATAAACTTATTACCTACAATAACAGAAAATTCGCCTTGTGGGTATTTTTTTATTTCATTTACTAACATATCAAGAAACATTTTGCTTTCACATAATTCTCTAAATGCAGGGTGATAAAAACCTGCTACAGAAGTACTTACTAGTTCATCTGAATAATGAAGTCCTACTCTAATAACATTAATTTTTTTATCATAAAACATTTTAAGAATTTTTGCACAAGTATTTATTGTTGTTTCTTTACTATATGGAACATATTTTTTATCGTTATAATACTTTTCAAGTAATGTGTCTTTCATAGTTATTGTTGGATAAATTCTAACAGTATCAGGAGAAAGACTGATTAATTCCTCAGCAGTTTCTATATCCTTTTCAGGTGTACTGCCATAAAGACCAATCATCATTTGTAGTCCTAAAGAAATGTTATACTTCTTAATAAGATTAGAAGCATTTACAACATCAGTAGCACTATGACCTCTTTCATTAAGAGAAAGAACATCATCACACATTGACTGTGCACCAAGCTCAATTGAAGTTACACCATAACTTTTAAGCAAAGTTAAAACTTCATCATCTATTGCATCAGGTCTTGTTGACAATCTAATACCATAAAAGTCATTTATATATTGCTTTGTAGCATTAAGTAAAGAAACCATATAACCCCTATCGATGGCAGTAAAGCTACCACCAAAGAAAGCGATTTCGGTATTTTTCTTATCAACACCACTTTTTATTGCAGTTTCTATTGCAGACACTACATCATCTTGAGTTGGTTGATATGAATGACCTGTAATATTTCTTTGGTTGCAAAATACACACTGGTGAGGACAACCGTTATGAGGCACAAAAATGGAAATATTAGAATGTTTAATATCCCATCAACTCCAAAGCCTCTCTTGCAGCCTGTTGCTCTGCATCCTTCTTACTTCTTCCCCCACCTTTGCCGATTACATTACTGTTTAGGTGTACTTCAACTACAAAATGTCTGTTGTGGTCAGGACCACTAACATCAACAACTTCATACTGTAAAGTTTCTCCAGGATTTCTCTGGATAATTTCCTGTAGTTTAGTTTTGTAATCTTTAAAGTTCTTACCTGCTGTATGGTTCTTGATTTCAGGTACAACAAAAGAAAGTACAAACTTACTTGCCTTTTCCATACCACCATCAAGATAAATAGCAGCAATAACTGCCTCAAAAGCATCAGAAAGAATTGATGGTCTTTCTGCTCCACCACCTTTTCTTTCACCGTTGCTTAGGTAAATGTACTTACCTAGGTTAATCTTCTTTGCAAATACAAACAAGCTCTTTTCACAAACTAAAGATGCTCTTAACTTTGTAAGGTCACCCTCAGGTAATTGTGGACAATTGTTAAAAATATAATCAGAGACGGAAATTGAAAGTACTGCATCACCTAAAAATTCCAATCTCTCATTATATTTAAGGTGTTGCTTCTTATGCTCATTAGCATAAGAAGAATGTGTTAGTGCCACCTTTAAAAGTTCTTTATCTTTAAATGTATAGTTAATTACTTTTTCAAATTCTTCCATTATTTTATTCCTTTTAATTTATTAAATGAGTCTTCAATAACCTGTGGTACATTTGCGTTTATGTAATCAATAGTTAGTCTAACTGCATTAAAAATTGTTGTTGCATTAGAACTACCATGTGCTTTAAATACCGGTTTTTTGATACCTAGAATTGGAGCACCACCATAAACATCTGTATTCATAGTTTCCTTAAATTTCATTAGGTCACCATATACAAATAATGCACCGATTTTATTCTTTACACTTTTCTTAAAAATATCAGTAACTGCATGACTTAGTGACTTTGCTACGCCTTCATAATTCTTTAGTAGAATATTACCTGTAAAACCATCACAAACATACACATCACAAGCACCGTTGGAGATTTCTCTGCTTTCTACATTACCAACAAAGTTAACAGGACTGTCCTGTAGTAAAGCATAGGTATCTTTCTGTAAGTCTCCACCCTTATGACTTTCAGTACCAACATTAGCAATGGCAACCCTTGGGCTTTCTCTGTGCATAACTTTTTCCATATATACAGAACCTAAGATACCAAATTGACGAAGAATCTCAGGTCTGGCATCAAGGTTTGCACCACCATCAATAAGCAAAAATGATGAACCGTTAAATGTAGGTAAGATTGGTGCAAATCCGGGTCTCTTGACACCCTTTAATCTTTTAACAATTAAAGTACCACCTACACATAAAGCACCACTGTTACCGGCTGAAACAAAACCATCTGCTTCGTTATTTGCAACCATCTTTAGACCTAGTGCCATTGAAGAATTGTTGTATTCTTTCATAATAGCATTAGGTGTTTCATCAACAGGAATAACATCTTCTGTATGGTTAATTTCAATATTTGAAATATCTATATTATTTTCTTTTGCCACTTTCTTGATAATATTCTCATTACCTGTTAGGCAAATTTCAATTTTAAAATGCTCTTGAGCTTTAACTGCACCTTTGATAATTTCTAAAGGTGCATTATCTCCACCAAATGCATCAATTACTATCTTCATCATAAACCTCTTGAATTTATAAATTCTGTTAGCTTTGCAAAGGACCTATCAGAATAAGCCTTTGCCCTCTCTTTCTTATCCCTTGGTCTTTGTTCAAGTTCAGGTAACACTCCTAAATTAGCACCCATAGGTTGGAATTTAGAAACTGTTTCATCACTGATATATCTTGACAAAGAACCTATCATTGTATATTCAGGTAAAGTTACAGTTTGTTCTCCAATATATCTCATAGCTGCATTTATACCTGCCATTAGTCCTGAAGATGCTGATTCCATATATCCTTCAACACCTGTAATTTGACCGGCAAAGAAAAGATTTTTATTTTCTCTTACAGAATAATCACTATTAAGAATTCTTGGTGAGTCGATAAAAGTATTTCTGTGCATTACACCGTATCGTACAAACTCAGCATTTTCAAGTCCCGGAATCATTGAGAATACTCTCTTTTGCTCAGGGAACTTTAGATTAGTTTGAAAGCCTACTAGGTTATACATAATACCGGCACTGTTCTCTTTTCTTAGCTGAACCACTGCCCAAGGTCTATGACCTGTTCTTGGGTCTTTCAGACCTACAGGTTTCATAGGACCAAAACGAATAGTATCGTGACCTCTTTGTGCCATAACTTCAATTGGCATACAGCCCTCATATACCTTTGGATTCATTACATCAAAGTCATGTACAGGTGCTCTTTCTGCTGAAACAAGTGCTTCATAAAAATTGTCGTATTCTTCCTTATTCATAGGACAATTAATATAGTCATCACCGTCACCCTTATCATAACGAGATGCAAAGAAAGCCTTGTTCATATCAACTGTATCAAACTTTACAATTGGTGCAGCTGCATCAAAAAATGAAAGACTGTCACCAAACATAGTTTTGATTTTGTCAGAAAGCAAATCGGAAGTAAGTGGGCCTGATGCTATGATAGTAATGCCATCAGGGATTTCGGTAACTTCTTCATTTATTACAGTAATATTAGGGTTATTATTTATTTCTTCATTTACTAGATTAGAAAAAATTTCTCTATCTACTGCTAAAGCACCACCAGCAGGTACTTTGCTTTTATCAGCACACTTCATAAGAAGAGAATCTAACATTCTCATTTCTTCTTTAAGCATACCGGCAGCACTTTCTTTTCTGGCAGCTTTTAGACTGTTTGAGCATACAAGCTCACATAATTTATCTGAATGATGTGCCGGACTTTTCTTGTTAGGCTTCATATCATAAAGGTTTACCTTTATGCCACGCTTAGCAACTTGATATGCAGCCTCACATCCTGCAAGTCCACCACCTATTATATTTATACTCATTGGTCTTTAGTATAGCCACAACCCTCAGTTGCACAGAAGATTGTCTGCTTTTTGCCCTTCTTTTTATATAGAATCTTGCCACACTGTGGACATTTTTCATTTACAGGTTCATACCAAGACATATAGTTACAATCAGGGTAGTTACTACAACCGTAGAACACTTTACCTTTCTTGGTTTTACGAGTAATAACATCTCCACCACATTCTGGACATTGAACACCGATTTTCTCTACAAACTTCTTGATATTCTTACATTCAGGGTATCCCGGACAAGCAATGAACTTACCGTATCTACCAACTTTGACAACCATCTTTCTGCCACAGTTCTCACATACAATGTCAGTTTCATCTTCTTTAAGTTTAATCTTGACACCTTCCATATCTTCTTTAGCCTTTTTCAAGGTCTTATCAAAGTCAACATAGAAATTATCAAGTAGTTCAACCCATTGTTCGTCACCGTGTTCAACCTTATCTAGATCTTCTTCCATTTGTGCAGTAAACTTAACATTTACAATTTTAGGGAATCTTTCTTTTAATAGAGTTACAAGTGCCTCACCAAGTTCAGTCGGTACAAGGGACTTTGCTTCTCTCTTAACATATTCTCTACTTGTAATTGTTGAGATTGTTGCAGCATATGTTGATGGTCGACCGATACCGTTCTCTTCAAGTGCTTTGATTAGAGATGCTTCTGTAAATCTTGCAGGTGGCTGAGTAAAGTGCTGATTAGGTATAATTTCTCTAACCTTAGCAGGCATATTCTTCTCTAGTGGAGGAAGTTGCTTTTCTTTTGTACCTTCAGCATCATTACTGTCAACATAAAGTGTTGTATAACCATCAAAGTCAACTCTGTAACCTGATGCCTTAAAGATATAGTCATTAGCATTGATTTCTGCCTGAGTTGTTTTGTGGATACAATCAGCCATCTGACAAGCAGTAAATCTATCCCAAATCAGTTTATATAGCTTATACTGTTCAATAGTTAAACTATCCTTAACCTTATCAGGTGACAATGATGGAATTGATGGACGAATAGCTTCGTGACCATCCTGAGCATTTGAACGAGATTTAAATACTCTTGGCTTTGGTGGTAAATACTCAGGTCCAAAGTTATCATTAATATACTGTGTAACTTCTGCAATTGCATCGTTGGAAATTCTTAATGAATCAGTTCTCATATATGTGATAAGACCTGTTGTACCATAACCCTCAACATCAACACCTTCATAAAGTTCCTGAGCAATTTTCATTGTTCTTCTTGATTGATAACCAAGTTTACGAGATGCTTCCTGTTGCAATGTTGAAGTTATAAATGGTGGGTATGGTGACTTTTTACGAGTACCGTTTCTTACTTTTGTAACAATAAATTCAGCATCTTTGATTTCTTCAAGAATCTTGTCAGCTTCTTCTTTATTATTAATCTTAATCTTTTTACCGTCAGGTCCAAGTGCTAAAGAGGCATTGAAAACTTTTCTGCTTGATTTTGGAGAAAGTTTTGCTTCAATTGACCAATATTCTTCCGGTTTAAATGCTCTGATTTCGTTTTCTCTGTCTACAATAATCTTAAGAGCAACAGACTGTACTCTACCGGCAGAAAGACCTCTACGAATCTTTTGGCTGACAAATGGACTTAACTTATAACCAACTAGTCTGTCAAGAATTCTTCTTGCCTGTTGAGCATTTACAAGGTCAATGTCAATAGAACGAGGATGAGCCATACCGTTATTGACACCTGTCTTAGTAATTTCATTAAATTCAACTCTATTTTTATCTTCTAAATCAAGTCCTAAAATATATGCTAAATGCCAAGAAATAGCCTCACCTTCACGGTCCGGGTCAGTTGCAAGATAAATCTTGTCACTGTCTTTTGCAAGTGACTTTAATTCATCAACTAACTTTTCTTTACCTTTGATGATAGCATATTTAGGAGCATAATTTTTCTTTATATCAACAGCAAGTCTAGCCTTTGGTAGGTCACGAACATGACCCATTGATGCTACAACTTCATAATCTTTTCCAAGATATTTTTTGATTGTTTTAGCCTTAGCAGGAGACTCCACTATTACTAAATTTGACATTTATCTATCCTCCGATAGTTACTTTATTTTATACTGTTTGCCCGGTAAAACTACTATTAAATCCATAAGTTCAAGATTTGTTAGTATTCCGGAAATTTTATATACCGGTAAGTTACATTTATCAGACAAATCATCTATATGTATAGGCTCATTTCCGATAGCATAATAAACCTTTGATGAATTTTCATCAAGTTTTACATCATATCTATGACCCTTTATAAACTCTTTTTCAGGTTTTTCATTAGACTTTTTTGCAGGAATTTTCAGCACTGTACTGTCAGGAATATCATACTCATCATCTTCATAAACTTCTAAATTGTTAAATTCATTATAGTAGTTTAGAATATCAAGATAAGTAGTTACAGGAATAGCACCATCCTTAATAAGTTGGTTTGAGCCAACAGAATAGACACTATTGATGTTTGCCATTACGGCAAAAACATCTTTGCCCTGTTCTTTTCCGGCAATATCGGCTGTGACTAATGCACCACTTTTCTTACCTGCTTCAACAACAAGAACACCTCTTGAAAGTGCAGAGATTATTCTGTTACGAGATAAAAAGTGATGTGGCAAAGGCTCTGTATCCGGAGGATATTCAGAAATTAAACATCCTCTGTGTGTTATAGCCTTTCTCATAGGCTCATTTTTCATAAGGTAAGGATAATTGATACCACAACCTAAAACACAAATTGTAATACCATCAGCGTTTAATGCACCTGTATGTGCTGAACTGTCAACACCCATTGCACCACCACTAATTATAGTTACCTTACATTTTGAAAGATTATGAGAAATACTGTAAGCCACCTTTTTGCCATAAGTTGTAGCTTTTCTTGTACCTACAATCGCAATAGTTAAAAGATTATCAACTCTGGGTAAATATCCACTAACATATATAACTGCAGGTGGAGTATCTATATTACGCAAACAGTTAGGGTATCTGTCGTTATCTATAGCAAAAATAGAATAACCCAGACTTTCACATTTAGATATAATTTCATCAGCCTTTTCAATTGGAGTTTCTTCTAGATGGTTAATTTCCTTTTCGGTAAAAATACCACAAAATCTCCATTCAAAGTCCTGACCATTATAAAATACAGAAATATCCCTATACTCTTCAGTTTCGTAAAGTCTTTTAACTTTTGGATTATCATAGCCAAGAGCTAAACTTAGCCATATCCAATAACGATTATTATTCATTATTTGACATTTCCCACATAATTATACTAGCTGCTACTCCGGCATTTAGAGAATCAATCTTGCCCTTCATAGGTACAATAACTTGGTAGTTACAAGCATTAATAGTCATTTCACTTAGTCCGTTAGCTTCGTTACCTATTACAACAAGTGCATTCTTTGAAAACTCAAAATCACCCAGAGTTTTGGCAGTATCTTTTAAACAAGCAGCATAAGACCTGCCATGCTTATTAAATTCACATTCAATATATTCTTCTGCGTCATTAATAATATAGAAAGGTACACGGAAAATTGCACCCATACTACCTCTTACAACCTTAGGACTATAAATATCACAAGAATCTTTTGTGATAAATACACCTTTGATTGAAAAAGCATCAGCAGAACGCAATACTGTTGCAATATTGTCCGGATTTTGCACATTGTCTAAAAGTACAAACTTACCATTATAATCAATTTTATCAATATCATCAGTTTTGTCAAGTGTTTTAAGTACAAGCATTACACCTTGAGGTGACTTTGTATCGGACAAAACATTGAAAATATTGTTAGGTACAACTATTGATTCATCAGAAATTGACTCAAGTCTATTGCATAATTCAAGATTTCTTGTATAGAAATTTTCGCTACAAAGTAGCACATCAATATGAATATTAGAAATTAAAACATCTTGGCAAGTTCTTAGTCCTTCTGCAACAAACTGTTTATTCTTGTTCCTATACTTTTTCTGCTTTACTAGTTTATGAATATGCTTTAGAGTACCATTTTCTCTACTTGTAACAAACTTCATATAATGACCTCTTTTTTAGATAGTAAAAAGCGTTTGAGGTAAGAACCTCAAACGCATAACACTTAAGCTTTTGTAACTTTTTCAACAAGGCTAGCAAAAGCTGCCGGATCAGAAATAGCGATTTCTGAAAGCATCTTTCTGTTAAGGTCAATGTTAGCCTTCTTAAGACCATTCATAAATGTGCTGTAGTTTGTGCCGTTTAGCTTACAAGCTGCAGAAATTCTAGTGATCCAAAGTCTTCTGAAATCTCTCTTCTTCTGCTTACGACCAATGTATGCATAGTTACCAGATTTCATAACTGCCTGCTTAGCCATCTTAAAGTGCTTACTCTTTGCACCGTAATAACCCTTAGCAAGCTTTAATGTTTTGTTTCTTCTTTTGCGAGTCATCATCGCGCCTTTTACACGAGCCATTCTATATTTCCTCCGTTATTTCGTAAGTTAAATTCAAAAAGTTAATTATTTGTAAGGGATTAATCTCTTAATTTGAGCTGTATTTGTCTTATCAGCTACACAAGTCTGTCTTAGACCTCTCTTACGCTTTGTGTTCTTCTTGTTAAGAATGTGCTGCTTGTTAGCATGAGCACGGATAACCTTACCATTCTTAGAAAGTTTAAATCTCTTTTTTGCACCACTATGTGTCTTAATCTTTCCCATTATGAAAATCCTCCTTAAAAATTACTTATTTGGCTTAGGAGCTAGAAACATTAACATATTTCTACCTTCAAGTTTTGCTGGTTTTTCGATAACAGCAACTTCTTCACAAGCTTTAGCAAAACGGTTCATTGTGTCATAACCCTGTTCTGGGTGACCCATCTCTCTACCTCTAAAGCGAATTGAAACCTTAACCTTATCGCCTTTCTTAATAAACTTAAGGGCATTGTTAAGTTTTGTGTTGAAGTCATGCACATCAATATTTAGTGAAAGTCTAACTTCCTTAATATCAAAAGTACGCTGGTTCTTCTTATTTTCTTTTTCCCTTTTAGCTTGTTCAAAACGATACTTGCCATAGTCCATTACTTTGCAAACAGGTGGCTTTGCCTGTGGAGCAATCTTAACTAAGTCAAGGTTACTCTCCATTGCTATATTGAAAGCTTTTTCTGAAGACATAATACCTAGCTGTTCGCCTTCGGCACCAATTAGTCTTACTTCCTTATCACGGACTTCTTCGTTAATCTGTAGTTTCTTGTTGCTGATTGTCGAGCACCTCCAAAATAAATTAAAAAAGTGGACAGATAAACTCCGTCCACTCTAATACGCATCAGTAAAAAACTGTAAGTATTAACCCACGCAGACGGCACCCCGTAGGTGAAAGCATAACTGCCTTTCTTTCTTTTACTCAATTATTATATATAAAAGCATTTAATTTGTCAATACCTTTTTGACAATTAATTAGAAATTTGATAATATGATACTAACGAAAGTCGAGGTAGACAAAATGAATAACTTTTTTCAACAACAATTGTACCACAATTATCAAATAAATCAAGAGAAAAAAATGATAAGAAAAGAAAGCAACAAACTTTCCTTTATGTTGTTTATTGCAATTATATTTATGAATATTGCAGCTACAGTACTATTTATGTTTATAAGTTTTTTCAGCAAAGATACTTCTCTTACTACTACAGGAATACAAAACAGTTATTCTTCTTATGACTACATTATTAATGGTTTAGGAGAATTTGCCGGTTTCTTTGTTGTACCATTTGTATTTTGCTTAATATTTCGTTACAAATTTAGTGAAGTTATTCCGGTTAACAGTAATAAGAAATATAATCCTTTATTATTGGTATTAGGTGGATATGCAATTTGTACTGTTGCAAATATTGCAGTAAGCCTACTGAACAATAATTTAAGTATATTTGGATTGACAAATACAACCGGTGTTGAATTTACAACTAAGACACCTCTTGACCAAGTTATTTACCTTATATGTATTGCAATTATTCCTGCTTTAACTGAGGAATTTATATTTAGAGGTGTTATCTTAAATTCATTTAGAAAATTCGGTGATGGCTTTGCAATTTTAATATCTTCTCTCCTATTTGGGTTTATGCATGGTAACTTTGTACAAATTCCATTTGCATTTATTGTAGGTTTAGCTTGTGGATTTATAGTTGTAAAGACAAATTCAATTATACCGGCTATGGTTTTACATCTACTTAATAATGGTACATCGGTACTTATTGATATTGTAGCTAACTATGTTGGTGACAATTTGTATTCTGTGATTTCTTCGGTAGTTATTTTTACACTTACACTACTGGGCTTCATTTCAATAGTTTTACTTGTAAAAAAGGGTCTTAACTTTAAATTTGGAAATAAATCTATTGTAAGTTTAGGTGCTAAGGATAGGATAGTTCAATTTTTTACTAATCCAGGCACTATAATTCTTCTTTCATTCTTCATTATTGAAGCATTTATTACTTTATTAGGTTTTTAATTATGTATAATGAAAAGTTTATGGATATTGCACTAGAGGAAGCTAAGTTGGCTTTAGACGAAAATGAAGTTCCTGTTGGTGCAGTAATTGTTAAAGATGGTGTTGTAATTGCTAAAGCTCACAATACAAGAGAAAAAACTAAAAATGCACTTCATCATGCTGAGGTTATTGCAATAGATAATGCTTGTAAAGAGTTATCCGGTTGGAGACTTTGGCAATGTGAAATGTATGTAACAATGGAACCTTGCCCTATGTGTGCCGGTGCTATAGTTAATGCCAGAATACCTAATGTATATTTTGGTGCATATGATAAAAAGTATGGTGCTTGTGGTTCTGTTATCAATATATTTAATATGAAAGAAAATTTTAAAGTTACTTATGAAGGTGGCTTTAAAGGAAAAGAGTCACTTGAACTTTTTGATAAATTCTTTAAATATTTAAGAAACAAAAGAACATAAAATTAGTCCTTAACAAATTGATTGTTAAGGACTTTTTTCTGCTTATTTTACTGTTAAATCGTAGCTAATATCAATTAAAGAAAGTATTTTTTCATCATCAACAGAACCATCAAGGCATATTGTTATCCAATGTTCCTTATTCATATGGTATGCAGGATAAAAACCTTTTTCTTCTAAAAGTGAACCCAGCATTATTGGGTCGCACTTAATATTAACTATATCTACTATTCTATCGGAATATTCACCTAATCTATTCTTAGGGATTTTCATTAATAAAGCAAACCATTTGTTATTGTTACTATGCCTGAATACAGTAGAAACATTATCATTTTTAAATGGTTTATCAGGTTCTTCACTAAATATTTCTGTAATAGATTTAACTAAACTTTCAAAATTCATATTCATATTACTTAGTTTTCTTTAAAATTTTATTTGCTGCAATAAGCACACCTGTCTTACCACAATGGAAGTTAAATGAACCTTGCATCCATACTGCAAAAGGTTCTCTAAGTGGTGCATCAGCAGAAAGCTCAATACTTGAACCTAAAGTAAAAGTACCGGCAGCCATAATAACCTTGCTATCATATCCCGGTAAATCATCCGGTACAGGTGTTACATAGCTATCAACCGGTGAACCGGCTTGAATACCCTCACAAAAGGCAATAAGGTTTTCTTCATTTTCAAGAAGAATAGCTTGTACAATATCTCCTCTTTTTTCATTCATTGTTGGAGATACACCGTAACCCATTAGAGTAAATAGTGTACTTGCAAAAACAGCAGTTTTCATAGCTTCACCTGTAATATGTGGTGAGTTAAATGCACCTAGGAACATTTCTCTCTTTGTGCTGATTGTAGCACCAAGTTCTCTACCTGTACCCGGTGTTGTAAGTCTGTAACTACAAATTTCAACTAAATCTTTTCTACCGGCAATATAACCACCTGTTGGAGCAATACCACCACCGGCATTCTTAATTAAAGAACCTGCCATAATATCTGCACCAACTTGAGTTGGTTCTAGTTCTTCAACAAATTCACCATAACAGTTATCAACCATAACAATAGTTTCAGGTGACTCTCTCTTAACTATTTCTGCAATTTTCTTAATATCAGCAATAGTTAATGCTCTTCTTAGAGAATAACCTCTTGAACGCTGAATATAAGCCATTTTAGGCTTTGACTTTAGCTTTTCAACTAAAGCATCATAATCAACTTCATTATCCTTTAATGGTACTTCATCATAATGAATATCAAAGTCCTTTAATGAGCCTGAGTAATTACCCTCAATACCGATTACACTTCTGATTGTATCATAAGGAATACCTACAACAGAAAGCATAGTATCTCCGGGTCTTAGCATACCAAATAAAGCAACTGTTAATGCGTGAGTACCTGACTGAAAACTTTGTCTTACTATTGCATCTTCTGCACCAAAAGCAGTGGCATATACTTCATCAAGAACTTCTCTACCTCTATCGCTATAGCCATAACCTGTACTATCGGCAAAGTGACTTTCTGACACACCACAAGTTTGGAATGCCTTTAGCATTTTGTTTTGGTTATATTCTTGTATTCTCTCTATTTCTTGGAACTGAGTTTTGCACTGTTCCATTGCTTTTTCAGATAGTTCTAGAATTTTACTATCTAAATCAAAAAAATTCATCTATGTATTTCCTTCCATTTTCCTATTATATTAAAACCCATTTTGGTATAACATTCCTTTAAATCATCTTCACAAAACAAATATAAGTTGTCTTCTTTTACATTATTTAAAAGGCTTTTTGCATAATCATTATTTCTATACTGAGGTAATGTTGCAATTGGTGAAATTATTTTACTGTATTCATCACCTGTTATTATTGCACAAGAAACTATTTTATCTTTTAGCTCAAGTGAATAAATTTTGCTGCAATTTACTCTAACTTTGGAATGTAAATCAGTTGCAAAATACCCATAATCAGCAATTTTTACAACAGTTGAATTGCAGTTATTAAAGAAGTTAAAAACATCTTTATATTCATTAACGGTAGTAAAAATGCAGTTATTTTCTTTTACATTGTTATTAATAAATTCTCTTTTCATAATTAAGCCTGTTTCTGACTTAGAAAAATTAAAATTCAGAGAATATTTTTCATTAAACAAAAGATGAGAAAACCCTAACACATTGAGAAATTCTTCAATTTCCTGTATGTTAGAATTTTCTGTTAAAAATAAAATAAACTGATTATCTAACCTTGAAATCAGCGAAACATAATCTTCATTAAAAGACTGATACCATATATCAAGAAAGTCACAGTTAAGCCCATAAGATTTATACAATACATTTATTCTGGTGAAAAATACATCTTTATCTTTTAGCTTAGCTGTAACATTCCTATATTTTGTGTCAACAGACAAATATTTTATCATTTCAATTCTTTAACAAGGTTCTTGAAATGAATACCTCTCTCCATAAAGTTCTTGTACAAATCAAAACTTGCACTTGCTGGAGATAGAGAAACAATATCACCCTTAACTGCAACTTCAGAAGCTTTTTTAACTGCCTCTTCCATATTAGATACACGATAAATTACAGGGTTACCCTCACTATAGCTAGGTGCCTTCTTAGTTGAAGTTTCAATTTTATCAGCAGTATTGCCCATTAAGATAAGAATTTTAACCTTCTTACAAATAACTTCACCTAGTTCATCATAGTTAAGGTTTTTGTCATAACCACCGGCAATAATAATAATCTTTTCATCATATAGAGAAAGTGTACCTGATGCAGTTCTTGTAGGACTGGATGCAATAGAATCGTTGTAGTACTTAACACCATTAAATTCTCTTACAAATTCTGCTCTATGTTCTACACCTTGGAATGTTTTTGCTACTTTAACAATAGTATCAACATCAACAATACCCCATACAGCTGAGATAGCAGCCATATAGTTCTCTACATTGTGCATACCCGGAATGAAAATATCTTTAATGTCAATAATTTCTGTTTCCTTACCGTAATCAGAATAAACTATCTTGTTATCCTTTAGATATGCACCGTTAGTAACAGTATTTCTTCTGCTAAACTTAACTAGTTGACCACGAACTTCACTTGAGAATGAATTTGAAATTTCATTATCAAGGTTAAGAACAGTCTTTGAGAAAGCATTTTGATGAAGAAGAATATTCTTCTTGGCATCAACATATTCTTGCATATCCTTATGTATATCAAGGTGATTTGGTGAAACATTTGTTACAATAGCAATTTCAGGACTTTCTTTCATTGAGATTAGCTGGAATGAAGAAAGTTCAACAACTGCATAATCATCCTTAGTAATACTTTCAATTTCAGGTAAAAGTGGCTTACCGATATTTCCACCTAAAAATACCTTTTTACCGGCAGCTTTTAGAAATTCTGAAACAATAGAAGTTGTAGTTGTCTTACCGTCAGAACCTGTAACTGCTATAATATGACAGTCGGCAAGTTCAAAGAAAAGTTCCATTTCTGAAGTTACAACAACACCACGACTACGCATTTCAACAAGTTCATCCATATAGTACTTCATACCGGGTGTTCTAAACACTATATCAACATCAAGATTCTTTAGGTAATTATCACCTAAAGAAAGTTTAACACCAAGTTCTTCTGCTTTCTTAGCATTATCTCCTAGGTCCTCAAAATTTCTTCTATCACAAGCAGTAACATCAATGCCCTTGTTTACGAACATTTCCATAACAGGAAAGTTACTGATACCAAGTCCACAAAATGCTACTTTCTTATCCTTTATACTTTCAAAAAAGTTATCAATTTTTGTCATAAGGTTCAACCTCCTAAATACATACTATATTATTATACCAAATGTAAAGAAAATTTCAATTATTTTATGCAAATAACGCAAAAAAACGGTGACAAAGTCACCGTTCTAATTAAAATTATTCTCTGCCAAGAAGTGAGTCAACAGAAGTTTCCAAAATATCTGCTAATGCAACAAGTTCAATATCTGTTACATAACGGATTTGACCTTCCAGCTTAGAAAGACCTGATGCATTCATATCAACGCCGTTAACCTGCAACTGTGCAAGAAGTTCCTTTTGCTTCATTCCCTTCTTTTTTCTAGCAGATTCAACACGAGCACCAATTAGGTTTCTGTCGCCTAAGTTTTGTTTTCTTAGCCTCATAATATTCTCCCCATTTACATAATTATTTTTCTTTAAAGTAATTCTTTTGAATAATTCTAATAAATAATTCTTTTAAAATATTCTTTTAAAAAATTCTTTAAATTCATTATGAACATATTATAATACTATAAAAGAAAAAAAACAAGACCTTTTTGTAAATAAATTTAAAAAATTGATACTTTTTATCGAATTATATTACAAGATAGTGATATTTTGTAATATTTTTGTAATTTTCTTATAGAAAATTATTTAAAAGAAATATAAATAGCAAAAAAATAAGGGTCATAATGACCCTTAGCAACCAAATCTATAAGCCGAGTTCTGTCGTGAATAGCCATCTATCTTGGCAGTGTGTTACCACAACTGCTCAACGCCACCTCCCCGGGACTGCCGAGCAAGCATTATGTCCCTCCACGGTGTTGCTCCAAATAGGGTTTACACGGCTAATATGTCTCCATATTACCGGTGAGCTCTTACCTCGCCTTTCCATCCTTACCACATAAGTGGCGGTAATTTTCTGTTGCACTATCCCTAGGGTCACCCCCGGCGGCTGTTAGCCGTTATTATTGCTCTGTGGAGCTCGGACTTTCCTCGGATAGTCGCTTTCGCTTCTAACCGTAGCTATTCAATCTAGTTGCTACTATATTTTAATAGAAAAATAATATTTTGTCAAACATATTGAATGAATTTATAATAAGTTGTATAATATAATAAGATTTTAATGGAGGATTACAATATGGATATTAGACAAGAATCTTTACAAAAGCATTATGAATGGAATGGCAAAATCGAAGTTGTTTCCAGAGTTAACGTTAATAGTAGCAAAGATTTGTCACTGGCTTACACTCCCGGTGTTGCTGAACCTTGCCTTGAAATTAATAAGGACTATAACAAGTCATTTGAACTAACAAGAAGAAACAACCTTGTTGCAGTAGTTACTGACGGTTCTGCTATCTTAGGTCTAGGTGACATTGGTCCTGAGGCCGGTATGCCTGTTATGGAAGGTAAATGTGCATTATTCAAGGAATTTGCTGATGTTGATGCTTTTCCTATTTGTGTTAGAACTAAAGATGTTGATGAATTTGTAAATACAGTTTATCTTATTAGTGGTAGCTTTGGTGGCATTAACCTTGAAGATATTGCAGCACCTAGATGCTTTGAAATTGAAAAGAAGTTAAAAGAAAAATGTGACATTCCTGTATTCCATGATGACCAACATGGTACTGCTATTATTGTTGCAGCCGGTTTACTTAACGCACTAAAGGTAGTTAAGAAAAATATTGAAAATGTACAGGTTGTAATTAACGGTGCAGGTTCTGCCGGTATTGCTATTTGTAAGCATCTGCTAAACATTGGTTTTAAGAATGTTACAATGTGTGATATTAACGGTATTCTTTGTGAAGATGATGATACTCTTAAAGATGCACATAAGGAAATTGCAAAGGTTACTAACAGAAGTAAAAAGACAGGTAACCTAGCTGATGCAATGAAAAATGCTGATGTATTTATCGGTGTAAGTGCTCCTAACATTGTTTCTGAAGAAATGGTGAAGAGTATGGCTAATGACCCTATTATCTTCTCTATGGCTAACCCTACACCTGAAATTATGCCTGATAAGGCTAAGAATGCCGGTGCTGCTGTAGTTGGTACAGGTAGAAGTGACTTCCCTAATCAGATTAACAATGTACTTGCTTTCCCAGGTATCTTTAGAGGAGCTTTGGATTGTAGAGCAAAGGGAATCAATGAAGAAATGAAAGTTGCTGCATCTTATGCAATTGCAAACTTAATTTCTGATGATGAACTAAATGCTGAATATATTCTACCGGAAGCATTTGATAAGAGAATCGGTAAGGCTGTTGCTGAAGCAGTTATTAAAGCTGCTAATGAAACAGGTGTAAGTCAGATTTAATTATCTGTTACAATATAAAATAGGCAAAAATTTAGGAGATGCTAATGCATCTCCTTTTTTTATTTAAATTACATTTTTTCTGACATATTGAAGTAAAGTTTCTTTATCGTTAATTAAAGTATTTTCAATAACTTTATTAAGCAAAAGATTAAGTGTATCCCCTATTATTTTGCCTTTTGACATTCCACAACCCATAAGGTCCGAACCATTGACTTTAAGATACTTTAAGCTAAAACATTCGTCATTATCCATAATATCACGAAAGATACTATTAACTTTATTCAGTTTATCAATCTTTTCTTGTTGATGGTATGATGACTGAGAAAGTACATCAGCCATTTGAATTTTCATAAGCATTGAAAAATTATCTGAACCGATATTTTTTAATACTTTTTTAATTATAATTCTGTCAGGCTGAATTCTTAAATCGTGAATTGAAATTAAATTAACCACAGTTTCAGTAAAATCTTTTGGGTAACGAAGTCTTTCCAAAATTATCTTTGCAATACCTGCACCGGTTTTTTCGTGACCTCTAAAATGAGAAACACCATTTTCATCTTTATTTTCTGACATAGGTTTACCTATATCATGAAGTAACATTGTCATTCTTAAGATTGGGTCGTTGTCAATATTCTTAACGCAAGAAACTGTGTGTTTCCATAAAGTTTTGTTATGGTGTGGTGTGTTTTGGTCATAATGAAACATTGTAGAAATTTCAGGAATGATAACTGCAAATACATCTTTAAATCTTCTGAGAATATAACTACAATTTTCACCACACAAAGTTTTTACAAGTTCTGTTGCAATTCTTTCTTTAGAAATATTATTTAAAAGTTCTTTATTCTTTGCAATTGCGTTATATGTATTAAATTCTACTGAAAAATTGTAAGTAGATGCAAACCTTAATGCTCTTAAAATTCTTAATGCATCTTCCTTAAATCTTTTATCCGGTTCACCAACACATCTAATAGCTTTATACTTTAAATCTTCTTGACCGTTGAAATAGTCAATTACACCTTCACTTGGGTTATATGCCATAGCATTTACCGTAAAATCTCTTCTTGCTAAGTCTTCTTTAAGTGAAGTGGTGAACTCTACATTCTTAGGATGTCGGTTATCTTCATAATCACCATCTATTCTGTAGGTTGTGATTTCATAAACTTCATTATCAATAATTACTGCAACTGTGCCATGCTTTATTCCGGCATCAATAATTTTGTAATCTTTGAATATTGAAATAATTTCATCCGGTTTTGCATTTGTGGTTAAGTCATAATCCTTAGGTGTTAAACCAAGTATCATATCCCTTACACAACCACCTACTGTATAACATTGAAAACCATTTGACTCCATTTTTGAAATTATATTTAAAACATTTTTAGGTAAAGTAAAATTCATATATATCATCTCAATTATTTTTATATTTATTATACCACATTAATTATGTATAAAAAAGTTAAATTTAAGTCAAAAATAGCACAACTTCATGTTGTGCTATCTAGTTATATTTTAATTTTTGTCAACTATCTTTTTCTTAATAGCAGTTGTAATGAGAGTAAGAATAATAAATACTATTATTGTAAAAGCAAATGAACATAATAAAAACATAGAAGAATTATGATTTAGTGGTACTGTACCTAAAATTTTGCCACCAAACAAGAAACCTAAAACTAAGCAAACAAAAATAAATATTGATAAAGAAAGTCTTAGTTTATTAAACGGTAAAGAAATCTTCACTACTAGTGCAAACAATGCAAAAGCAGTTACCATAATACAGACAGTTTCCAAAGTTTGAGTATTAAATCCAAGTTGATAACCTAAAGTCATAACCAATATAGAATTTAGAGTAACCGTTAAACCTGCCGGTATTGCACCACAGATAATGTTAATGAAGAAGTTTCCTGTAATTCTGTTATTGTTATATTCCATAGCTAATATAAATGACGGAATACCGATGGTAAGTCCTCCGACAAATGAAAGTTGAATTGATTGGAATGGATAGGACATACCAAAAATAATAACTAAAACAGAAAGTAAAATTGAAAAAATATTTTTAACTAAAAACAGTGATGAACTTCTTTGGATATTCTGAATTGTTCTTCTACCCTCAGTAACAATATATGGCATTGATGAAAAGTCATTATCAGCAAGTACAATTTGTGATACACACTTAGCAGCCTCACTACCTGATGCCATCGCTACCGAACAATCAGCTTTTTTTAAAGCTAATACATCATTTACTCCATCACCTGTCATAGCTACTGAATGACCATTATCGTGTATTGATGAAATCAGCTTTTCTTTTTGTTGAGGAGTTACTCTACCAAAAATTGTATATTCTTCTGATGCTTTTTTAATATCTTCATCAGTTTTTAAAGTGCTACAGTCAATAGCTTTATCGTAGTTATCAATATTAAAAGTTTTGGCAATATTCACAATAGTATTTACTGAGTCACCTGAAATAATCTTAATATTAACTCCTTGTTTTTTGAAATACTTTAAGGTTTCTTTTGCATTTTCACGAAGTTTATCTCTCAATAAAACATTACAAATAGGTGTTCTTGTATCACCCTTAATCATTACAAATGTTAGAACTCTGTAGTTATTTTCATATTCCTTAATATCGGTTAAAATATCATTTTCATCATCATTAAGGATAAATTCACCTGCACCACAGAGAATCTTCCTATCACTAAAAGTAACAGAAGAACATTTCTTTTCAGAAGAAAAGGCTTCTACTGAAACTGCTTTTTCGTAATGGTAACCATCAATTTTATCCCTAACTGCATTCATTGTACTGTTGTAGTCAATGCTATTATTTGCAAAATCAGAAAGAATATTTAGCACATCATCATAAGTATAGTCACTTAGGGGAATAATATCCTCAACAATCATTTCATCACAAGTCAGTGTACCTGTTTTGTCAAGACAAAGAGTATCTACTCTTGCAAGTGTTTCAATACAATAAAGGTCTTGAACAAGAACATTTTTCTTAGAAAGTCTTATAACAGAAACAGCAAGAACTGTACTTGTCAAAAGTACAAGTCCCTCAGGAATCATACCTATAAGTGCTGCTACCGTTTTAACAACTGCATCTTCCAATGAAACATTTAAGAATAATAACTGATGTAAAAACAGTATTGTACCCAATGGAACTAAAATACAAGTTACTACTTTAATAATTTTTTTAATAGTTCTGAAAATTTCAGAATTATTTTCTTTATAATACTTAGCAGAATTATTTAGCTTTGCAGCATAATTATCGTCACCTACTGCAACAACCTTTGAGATACATTGTCCTGAGTTGATAAAGCTACCGGACATTAGCTTGTCCCCAACTTTTTTTCTGATTAATTCACTTTCACCGGTAAGCATACTTTCATTTACAAAGCACTCACCGTCAACAACAACACAGTCAGTTGGAATTTGATTACCTCTGCTCAATGAAAGCAAATCATCAAGAACAATATCTTCATTATTAATATCTATTGTTTCACCGTTTCTGATAACCTTTGAATTGTTACCGGAAATAATAGACAGTTTATCAACTGCTTTTTTGCTACGAATTTCTTGCACAATACCGATTATTGTATTGAAAAATACAACACCGATAAAAAGCATATTCTTGTATGAACCAACAAGAAAAACTGCTAAAGCAAGAACAACATTCAACAAGTTAAATAATGTACAAATATTTTTAAATAAAATATTTCCTAAGGTTTTTTCCGGTTTTGAGGTATCAACATTAACCTTACCCTCTGAAACTCTCTTGTCAACTTCTTGGGTAGTTAAACCTGTAAAAATTTTTTCTTCACTCATATAGCACCCATTAAATAAAAAATTTGGAACTTCTGTACTGAAAATCAGCACTAAAAAAATAATACTACCAAAATAATATTTTATCAATACTATTTCCAAACTATTATACTATAAAACAAGAAAAAATAATAGTATGACATATAAATAAAGGTGAGGTTATGAAAAAAGTTATTTCATTTATAATAGCTATTGTGGCTATATTAGGAGTATATAATACTATAAATCCATCAAATGCTATTGTGACAAGTAGTGACTTAAAAAATAAAACAGTACAAATCGGTGGACAACCTTTTGGAATTAAATTTTATTCAGAGGGTGCTTTAGTAACCAAAGTAAGAGAAAATTCTCCTGCTGATAAGGCCGGTATGAGGGTTAATGATATTATAATAGGTATTAATAATGAAAAAGTTAAGGATAATGAAGTTGTAAGGAATAAAATTGAAGAATATAAAAATCAAACTATTAAGTTTACTATTAACAGAGATTATGAAATTATTGACTTAAACATTAAACCTGAAAATCACAATGGTAATTATACAGTAGGTATTTGGATAAAAGACAGTTGTGCCGGTATAGGAACTATAACTTATTATGATACAAACAATAATACTTTTGCTTGTTTAGGTCACGGAATTTGTGACAAAGAATCAACTAACCTACTACCTATGGCTGAGGGTGATATTTGTCCTGCAATTATTCAAAGTGTTGACAAAGCTAAGAGTGGTTATGCCGGTGGACTTAACGGATATTTCTTAGATGATGAAATCGGTAAGGCTTATTATAATTCAGAATATGGGCTGTTCTGTAATAAAGAAATAGAAACTTCCTACAAAGAATATAAAGTTGCTACTAAGGAAGAAGTTAAAAAAGGAACTGCTTATATTTACACAACTGTTGAGGGTTCTAACCCTAAATTCTACAAAGTATATATTAAACCGGAATGTCACTTCTTCTTTGACAAAATGAAAGAAATTACAATTGAAGTTACAGACAAAGAGTTACTGAAAAAAACAGGTGGCATTGTACAGGGTATGAGTGGTTCACCTATAATACAAGATGGTAAACTTATTGGTGCAGTTACCCATGTATTTGTCAATAATCCTGAAAAAGGTTATGGTATTCTTGCTGAAACAATGATAGATGAGTCAAAATAAAAAATTGTAGAAACGGCATATTATTGGGGTATTTTGTAATATAGTGGGTAGTGGTGACACAATATGTTGAGATTTAAATTAATTTTTTGGAAAAAATTTAAGTGTAAACCCTTGATATATTTGCCATAATATGGTATGATTATCTCAACAAATTAACAAGGGAGAATTTTCATGGAGAATAAAATCAAACTACTTCTCACAGAAGAACCAAATGAATTTGATGAGGAAACACTCCGTTTTCTCAACAGTAAGAACTTTTCAGTTCACTACTCTGCTAAAGATGGTGAAGAACTACTAAACAAAATTAACGAGATACACCCTGATGTGGTACTGTTCGACTTGTTCCTAACAAGACTAGATGGAATAAGCGTTATGCGTCACATTAGAAATGAAAGCAACTGTTCCCCACTTTTCATTGCATTTTCTAACTATAGAAGTGCTTTGCTTGAACAAGAGGCTATGAACAATGGTGCATCTTACTTTGTGCTAAAGCCTTACAACATTAACGACCTTACTGAAAACATTACTATGTTAATGAACACAAAGAACATTATGAACAACCAAGGTTATCAAAGCAATCTTAACATTGAAGTAAAGGTTACTGAGATTCTTCACCAAATCGGCGTACCTGCACATATTAAGGGTTATCACTACCTAAGAGATTCAATACTTATGTCTATTGAAAAGCCTGAAATCATCAATGCCGTTACTAAGGAACTGTATCCATCAGTTGCACTAAAGTATGAAACGACTTCCAGTAGAGTTGAAAGGGCTATTAGACATGCAATTGAAGTTGCTTGGGACAGAGGTGATGTGGATGTGCTTAACTCCTACTTTGGATATACTATCCACAACTCAAGAGGTAAGCCAACTAACAGTGAATTTATTGCTATGATTAGTGATAAATTAAGACTACAACTAAAGAATGCAAGTTAAAAAATTATGGGTACTGATTTTCAGTACCCATTTTTTATGAGAAAAAAACTGCTCTCTAAATTAATAGAAAGCAGTTTTGTAATTAAATCAATAAATTTTCTTAAAGAAACAACTGTGGTTACCTGTATGACAAGCAGCACCTGTTTGTTCTACTGTTACTAATAAAGTATCATCATCACAATCGGAATAAATTTCAACAACCTTTTGAAGATGGCCTGATGTTGCACCTTTATTCCATAGTTCCTGACGACTTCTACTCCAAAACCAAGTATAGCCTGTTTCAAGTGTTTTAGCCATAGATTCCTTGTTCATCCAAGCAACCATAAGGACTTCACCTGTAGATTTCTCTTGAATTATTGCCGGAATTAAATCTGACTTAACAAAATATTTATCTAAGTTATTTTCCATAATTAACCTCTTGTTAGTTTAATAGCCTTTGGTAAATTAAGTGTACCTTCATAAATTGACTTACCACAAATTGCACCAAAAATATTAAGACTCATCAAGTCCTTAATATCTGTTAAATCTGATATACCACCACTTGCTACAATGTCAGCACTTACAGAATTACTTAGCACTTCAAGCTGAACAAGGTTAGGACCTGTTAGCATACCGTCACGGTTAATATCGGTAAAGATAAACTTTTCTACACCAACATCTTCCATTCTCTTGGCAAGTTCTGTGTAGTAAATATCGCTACCGTCAATCCAACCCTCTGACTTTACCATACCGTCCATTGCATCAATACCAACAATAATTTTGTCGCCAAAATTCCTAACTGCATCAATAACAATCTGAGGGTTCTTAACTGCAACTGAACCAAGTACAACTTGGTTGACACCGTTATTTAGGTAGTATTCAATAGACTTAATATCACGAATACCACCACCAACATCAACAAGCATACCACAGGACTTTGCAATATCACAAATTAATTCGGCGTTTTGCATTTTACCGTCTTTTGCACCATCAAGATCAACCATATGTAGGTATCTTGCACCGGCATCTTTAAATGACTTAGCAGTAATATATGGGTTTTCAGCAACTTTTTTAACTGTATTGTAGTCACCCTTTTGTAGGCGAACACAGTTACCGTCTTTAATATCAATAGCAGGAATAATATACATTAAGCATCAATCTCCTTTCTTATTAAATCAACAAGTTCTTCAATTTGTTTTTTGTGTAGTTTTAGACTTGCAACATTAGCAATTAATCTTGCTGAGATTGGACAAACATCTTCAACAACTTCAAGTCCGTTTTCTTTTAAAGTTGAACCTGTTTCAACAATATCCACGATTGCATCACTTAAACCGATAAGTGGACCAAGTTCAACAGAACCTTCAATTTTGATTACACGAACATCCATATTTTTTTCTTCAAAGAATGATCTTGTAACATTAGGATACTTAGTAGCAATTGTTAATGCTTTGTATCCACCATAAAGGTCTTTACCCTTTTGTGTTGCTACTGCAAACTTACATCTACCAAAACCTAGGTCAAGTAGTTCATAGAAACAATGACCGTTTTCAAGAATTGTATCTTTGCCAACAACACCAAGGTCACAAACTCCATTTTCAACATATGTAATAACATCGGCTGCTTTAGCTAGGACAACTTCGATTTCGCCGTTACCAATTGGAAGGATGAGCTTTCTGCCCTTGTTGATAACTGCATCACAGTTGTAACCTATCTTTTGAAATAATTTAATTGTATCTTTTTCAAGTCTGCCTTTTGTTAAGGCTATTCTTAATGGCTGCATATCATTCACCTACAACTAATAGTTCCTTTACTCTGGTTTTGTCTGCATACTGTTTAGCTTCTTCAATTGTTTCAAATACGCTAAACACTGCATTTTTGCCCTGATTAACAAGTTCTTTTGTTTTTTCAATAGCTGTGATTTCAAAGCCATCTTTTGCACAAACAAGAATTTCCGGAATAGGAGCTTCGTCTTTGTTGCTATCTTTTAACTTAATTTCAACAAGGTCATCTACATTAACTGCAAAACCGGCAGCACCTGTAGGGAAATCAAAGTTTTCCATTAGTTTGTCGTATCTACCACCCGAAATAACTTCATCACCGATACCGTTTACAAAAGCTGTAAAAACAATACCACTGTAGTAGTTAGTCTGTTGAACAATACCAAGGTCTATAATAATCTTGTCACCAAGGTTAAGTTTTGATAAATCTTCAAATATTTCTTTTAGGTAGTTTAATGCTTTAACTGCCTTTTCATCATTACATAGATTTAAGGCTTCATCAATTACTTCAACACCACCAAATAGTCTTGGTAACTTTCTGATAGCTTCAACATCCGAACTTTTAGGAAGTTTATCAAGGATAGTATTTAGGGCTGAATAATTCTTGCTTTCAATACTTACTCGAATAGCTTCAGCAGTTTCAACAGTTACATTTAGTCTTTCTACTAATGCGTTAAATACATCAGCGTGACCGATTTCAATACGGAAATCATCAACATTAGCTGACAGACAGTCAATTGCAGTTGTTAAAATTTCAAGGTCTGCCCTCTTACCTGTTGCACCGATAAGTTCAACACCCATCTGCATAATTTCGTTACTTCTACCACGCAAAGTAGGATTGTTACGATAAACGGACTGACCGTAATAAAGTCTTAGAGGTAAATCGTAATTCTTTAGACGAGTTGCTGCCATTCTTGCAATAGGTAATGTTGAATCGGGACGCATAACCATTAGTCTGCCTTTATTATCAGTTGTCTTAAACATTGCTTCTTGTGGATAACCTGAGTCCTCCAAAGAAAACAAATCATAAAATTCAATACAAGGAGTATCTACCTTTGAATAGCCCCTATTTACAAAACAATTCTTAATCTTTTCCTGTACATCGCAAGAGGTGATACATTCTTCAAACAAATAGTCCTTTGTACCCTCCGGTGTAATCATTAAATTCTTTCTCATAAATTACCTCGCACTTTAGTGTGCTAATATGTTAACACACTAAAGAAATTTTGTCAACCTTTAATTTTCTTTAACTTTCTCAGACTTTTTGCTTTTATCTAAAGGTTCTTTAGAAATATACTCTTTATTTCTAAGAAGTTTCTTGTTTACATCTTTGCCAAGTAGGTTGTAAATTACAACGAAAGCAGGAATACCCATTAACATACCGGCTACACCGAATAAACCACTACCTACAATAACACTGAATAAAATCCAGAAACCTGAAATACCGATTTTGTCACCGATAACCTTAGGACCAATAACATTACCGTCAAGCTGCTGTAAAAGAACAATAATAATTACAAACCAGAAACATTCTGTTGGGTTAATCATTAGTAGAATAAAGCCACTAGGAATTGCACCAAGGAATGGTCCAAAGAATGGAATAACATTTGTAATACCAACTACAACTGCAATCAGTAAAGCGTAATCAAAGTTGAATACAAGTAAAATAATATAGCAAAGTACACCGATAATTAAAGAGTCAATTACACGACCGATAATAAAGTTACCACATACTTCATTTGACATATGAGTTACTTCAAAAATCTTGTTTTGCCATTTCTTAGGAGCATAAGCCATAGTAAGTTTCTTTACTTGACCACACATAAGTTCCTTTGATGATAGGAAATAAATTGATGCAACAATACCGATAATCCAGTTATATACACCATAAGAAACAACCTTTGCAGTAGAAAGGATTTCAGGGAAAATACTGCTTAACAGTGACTTAACAGTATCAAGAATATTACCACCTGAGAACATCTTTGTAAACTTGTTAATAAAGTCAACAAGACCGTTATCCATTTGTAGTGATAAACCGAATGTTGCATTTGCCCAATCTATAAATTGTGCAGCCAACCGTTCAAACTGTTTACCATAGTTAATAATATTTTTAGATAACTCTGCAAAGCTATCTACCAAACTAGGTATAATAATAACCATTAAGAAAGCTATTACAGAAATGGCTATTACATAGGTAGTTATAATAGCAAGTGGTTTTCGCATTACTTTACATTTTTCATGTTTCGTGCCTATGCCTTTATAGGCTTTTTCGTAAAAGAAGTTATATGGGAACTTTAATATATAAGCAATAATAAAGCCATACATAAATGGTGTTAATACAGTAAAAATTGTAGAAATAATACTTACTACTATGTTAAAATTCATAATCAAAAAGCAGAATAAAGCTGCAACTGCTATTAGAATTATACCTCTTTTTAGTCGTTTATCTTTCATATATTCCTCCTTAGAACAAAGACATTTGTGAACTTTCAGGTAAATCATTTAGACAACCTACATTTTTAAGTGTTTCAATAACTGCTCTGGAAACTTTAGTTTTAATAATCATTTCTTCTATTGAAAGATACTTATTTTTCTTGCCACATTCAGCAAGAGAAATTGCAGCAGCTTCACCTATACCTGAAAGTGACATAAACGGTAGTCTAATCTTGCCATCTTCTATAATAAATTTCTTAGCTTCGGATTTGTAAATATCAACAGGTAGGCACTCAATGCCTCTTGCTAACATTTCGTTTATAATTTCCAAAGTAGAAAATTCTGTTTGTTCTTTAGCAGATGCTTCGTTACCCTTTTGCTTGATAATCTTCATCTTCTCTCTAACTGCATCTCTGCCTTTCATTACAGTTGCCCCATCAAAATCTTCACCACGAACTGTAAAGTAAGCAGCATAATATGCAAGTGGCTTATGCACTTTATACCAACCATAACGCAAAGTAGAAATCATATAAGCAGCAGCATGAGCCTTAGGAAACATATACTTGATTTTCATACAAGAATCAATGTACCATTCCGGAACATTGTGACTACGCATAGCCTCAAAATGTTCTTCTGTAAGTAACTTTGTGGCATTACCTTTACGGACAATTTCCATAATCTTAAATGCCATACCGGGTTCAAGACCTTTGTGCATTAAGTAGGTCATAATACTGTCACGAGTACCGATAACTTCTGAAATTGTACAAGTACCGTTTTTGATAAGTTCTTGAGCATTACCTAGCCATACATCAGTACCATGGGATAGACCTGCAATCTGCATAAGATCGGCAAAGCAAGTTGGTTTTGCATCAATCATCATCTGTCTTGTAAAGTTAGTACCACATTCAGGTAAGCTAAGAGTACCTGTTTGACAATCAATATCCTCCGGTGTAACACCTAATGCTTTTGGTGAAGTAAACAATGAATAAACATCAGGATCTGACATTGATACTTCCATAACAGGAATACCTGTGAATTCTTCTAAGTAATGATAAACTGTAGGAGAATCATGACCAAGTTCATCAAGTTTACAAATTGTATCATGGATAGAATGGAAGTCGAAGTGAGTAGTAACATTATCAGACTTCATATCATTTGCAGGATGTTGTACCGGACAGAAATCATAAATTTCTTTACCCTTAGGAACAACAACCATACCACCGGGATGCTGACCTGTGGTTCTTCTAATACCTGTACAACCACTGGCAAGTCTTAGTTCTTCGGTTTTGCTATAGACTCTACCCTTTTCTTCTTCATATTTCTTTACATAACCAATAGCAGTTTTATCGGCAACTGTTGCTATTGTACCGGCTTTAAACACATTATCGTGACCGAAAAGTTCTTCTGTATATCTATGGGATTTACTCTGATACTCACCACTAAAGTTAAGGTCAATATCAGGAACTTTGTCGCCCTTAAATCCTAGGAAAGTTTCAAATGGAATTTCGTGACCGTCTCTATCCATAGGTGTACCACACTCAGGACAATCCTTTGGTGGCAAGTCAAAACCTGAACCATAACTACCGTCTGTGATAAATTCACTGTGCTTACATTTACTACATACATAGTGAGGAGCAAGTGGATTAACTTCTGAAATACCTGACATTGTAGCAACAAAGGAACTACCAACAGAACCTCTTGAGCCTACCAAATAACCATGGGCTTCACTATCTGCAACCAGCTTTTGAGCAGTCATATATAGAACAGAGAAACCGTATGTGTTAATAGAATTAAGTTCTTTATCAAGTCTTGCTTTTACTATTTCAGGTAATGGGTCACCGTACTTTTCCTTTGCTCTTTTCCAAGTAATTGAGTTAAGTTGTTCCTCAGCACCTTCAATAAATGGTGGGAAATTACCCGGTGGGATTGGTCGTACATAATCACACATATCAGCAATAGCATTTGTATTTTTAACTACAATTTCATATGCTTTTTCTTCACCAAGATAATCAAATTCCTTTAGCATTTCTTTAGTTGTTCTAAAGTATAGTGGTGCTTGTTGATCAGCATCTGCAAAGCCTTTTGATGCTTGTAAAATCTTACGATAATCCTTATCATGAGGGTCTAGGAAGTGAACATCACAAGTAGCAACAACAGGGAGATTAAGTTCTTCACCAAGTCTTACAACAGTTCTGTTATACTTGATTAAATCTTCTCTGGTAGCACTACCGTTTCTAATCATAAATTCATTGTTGCCTAAAGGCTGAATTTCTAGATAATCATAGAATGATGCAATATCCTTAAGTTCTGCCCAAGGTTTACCGGAAGTAATAGCTCTGAAAAGCTGACCGGCTTCACAAGCAGAACCGATAATTAAGCCTTCTCTATGCTTAATAAGTTCAGACTTAGGAATTCTAGGCTTTCTATAAAAATACTTTAAATGAGCATAAGAAATAAGTTTATACAAGTTCTTTAAACCAACCTGGTTTTTAACAAGAATAATCTGATGATAAGCAGGTAGTTTCTTTTGGTCTGCACCGTTAAGGTGGGTATTAATATCCATAGTTGACTTAACTGCATAATCATCCATTAGTCTATCGCATAGACTAATGAAAATTCTTGATAGAATTTCCGCATCATCAGTTGCTCTATGGTGGTTAAAGTTACCAAGTCTTAAATATTTAGCAACTGTATCCAGTTTACAGTTCTTAATATCAGGTAAAATTGAACGACAAATTGCAACTGTATCAATAGAAGTTAGGTTGTATTCTACACCCATTCTATCGCAAACAGCTCTAATAAATGATGTATCAAATGGTGCATTATGGGCAACTACAACTGCACCATCTACAAATTCCAGGAAGTCTTTTACTGCTTCTTCATCAAGTGGTGCATCCTTAACCATACCATCATTGATACCTGTAAGTTCAACAATCTTTTCAGGAATTGGCTTTTCAGGATTAACAAAAGTTTCAAATGTATCTACTACAACACCATTTTTAATTTTTACTGCACCGATTTCTGTAATCTTTTCTTTTTGTGCAGAAAGTCCTGTAGTTTCTATATCGAAACAAACAAATGTACCATCAAGACTTTCATCCTGAGTACCTTTAACTGCTGAAACAAAGTCATCAACAAAATAGGCTTCGCAGCCATAAATAACTTTGATTTTGTTTTCGTCTTTATTAATTCTTTCAGCTGTATTCATAGCTTCAGGGAATGCCTGTGCTACACCATGGTCAGTAATAGCAACTGCTTTGTGTCCCCATTTATATGCACGATTAACAATATCACTTGCAGAAGAAATACCATCCATATCGGACATATTGGTATGCATATGTAGTTCTACACGCTTTTCGTCAGCATTGTCTTTTACATCAATTTTTTCAGTAAAACCGATAGAACGAGCATTTAGTACAAGTTCACCGGCATATCTATCATTTTCAATATCACCATCGGCAATAATTGTTTGGCCTTTCTTAATTTGGTCAAGGACTTTTGTAGAGGCTATATCACCGAAAACTTTTACATTTACAGAACCTGAATAGTCGGTACATAGAATATTGAAAATATTTTTATCTCCGGAACGAGTAACCTTCTTTTCAACACTAAATACATCACCCCATACTGTGATTTTACCTGTATCATAGGCAATATCACTCATTGGTGAAGGTGCTTTCTTGATAGTTCTACCGTAAAGTGGTCTGCACTTTTGTAAGTTAACTTGAGGATAAAGGAACTTACCCTCTCTAACTTCTACAAAGCCTTCTTTGTTCTGTAGTCTTTCCTCTGCATTTTCTTCAAGGCGTTTTTCTTCAATAGCATAAGTTTGAACCACTTGTTGAACTTCTTGTCTTACTGTTGTTTGTTCAACAGTTTTCTGTTCTTCAATATAAGATTCATTTTCGGCATCCATTTCTAGGACACCATCAACATTTACTTTTATTAGTAAACCAAATCTCTCTTGTACAAGGTTCTGCAACTCATGGTTAAAATTCTTTGCCTTTAGTAATGCACCACCACCATGTTTAATGGTAATGTTAAGCAAATTGTTTTCAAAAGTTACTTCACAATCTTTGAATGTACCGTTAAGAGTTGGAATTCTGTTTCTCAACTCATTAAGTAACTCATCAAAACAATCAGCAGAAAATAGTGTTGAATTAAACTTTGGTGTAATAATTACCTTGCTTAGTGCAAGTTTAGAATTCATCAATTCACTGTTTAGGCTAGAAAGTTCTGTATCACTATAAAGCCTATCACAATGAATTATGAAAGACAAAGTTCTTGTACCTTTATTTATTCTTAAATTTTCCACTTGAGAATGTACTAGGCTTTGGTCTAGTACATTCTCACATATGTAGTCTGAAAAAATTTCTTTAACTGAGCTCATTTATACTTCTCTATTTCTTACAATTTATCAATTTCTTCTACTAATCTATCAAGTAGTTGGTCTTCCGGTACTTTGCAAATAATTTCACCTTTTTTGAAGATAAGTCCAACCTTATCACCACCGGCAATACCAATATCAGCTTCTCTTGCTTCTCCCGGACCGTTAACAATACAACCCATAATTGCAACTTTAATATTCTTCTTACAATCCTTAAGTCTTTCTTGTGCTTCATTCGCCAAAGCTATTAAGTCAATCTTTGTTCTGCCACAAGTAGGACAAGATACAAACTGGATGCCACCATCATACATATCAAGTGACTTTAGAATATCCTTAGCTGCATAAATTTCCTTTACAGGGTCAGCAGTAAGACTAACACGAATTGTGTCACCTATGCCTTGTACTAATAAAGCACCAATACCGGCAGCAGACTTAATAATACCCATTCTTTCAGTACCGGCCTCTGTTACACCTAGGTGAAGTGGATAATCACATTGCTGAGATGCAAGTTCATATGCTTCAACCATATTCTTAACTGAAGAACTTTTCATTGAAAGGACAATATCATTAAAGTCGAATTTTTCTAAAAGTGAGGCATGATATAGTGCTGAGTCACAAAGTGCTTGTGGTGTAGGACTTCCGTACTTTGCAAGAATTGACTTTTCAAGTGAACCTGAATTTACACCGATTCTAATAGGGATACCGTTATTTGCACAAGCATCAGCAACTGCCTTAACATTACTATCATTACCGATATTACCCGGATTAATACGGATTTTGTCAACACCTGCTGCAACTGACTCAAGAGCAAGTTTGTAATTAAAATGAATATCTGCAACAACGGGGATTGAAATATTCTCCTTTAGTGCTGAAATAAGTTTAACTGCTTCCATATCAGGTACGGCTGCTCTAACAATATCACAACCTGCTTTTTCAAGAGCCTTTGCTTGTTTTACACTATCTTCAATATTATGTGCCGGTACATTTAGCATAGATTGAATTGCAATCTTCTCTCCACCACCAATAACAACATTACCGGCTTTTACTTTTCTTTTACTTGCCATAAAATCACCAAATTAATTTAAAAATATCATTAGCAGTAATTGAAATCATTAATAATATTAGTAGTCCCATACCAATTCCGTTAACAATTGCTTCAACTTTTCTTGGTACAGATTTACCTCTAATTACTTCAATAATCAAGAAAACAAATCTACCACCATCAAGGGCTGGGAATGGCAACATATTAAATAAACCTAAGTTTACTGTAATAATCATCATAACATAGATTATACTATTTACAGCACTCATAAATCCTGATGATAGGCTTTCTGATGCAACAGTAGTAACTGCTGAGGCAATACCGATAGGACCTGACATATCCTTTAGTCCAAACTTACCGGTTAACAGTCCACCTAAACTTGCATATATCATCTTACAAGTTGAGATAGTTTGTTTAAATGTTTGAGAAATGACTGAACCAAAAGTCTTTTCAATAGGCTTTACATAAAAGTCAATTGAAACCTGTGGGTCACTATTATCTTTAGTTGTATAAGTAAAGAACTGTACGTTCTTTAGTAGCTTTTCTTCACCGTTTCTCTCAACTAAAATATCAGCAGTGTAACGCTTACGGGTTTCTTTCTCTACAATTTTTTCAACCTTATAATCCTTGATACCACAAACATCATTTATTTCCTTGTAATAATTTTCGTAAACAGAAAAGGCATCTTCTTTACTTCTTGCCTTTACTATTTCGTTAGTTGACTTAGAAAGTAGCTCATTAACTTTACTTACTTGTTCATCACTAAGTTTATTGTTTTTATCTTGAACCAAACTAACTGCCATATTATAAAGATTGTTGCCACAGTCCTCTTTGTAAATCTCTAATGTTGAACCGTCAACAGTTTTAAGTTCAGCAGTAGAAATTGGGTAGTTAAAATCCATACTAGTGGATATTCCGTATCCGTTAATTTCCTTAATCACATCTCCTGACCGCAAACCTGTGCAAGAAGAAAATGATGTTGCAGGAAATGACTGTACTTCAGTTGAAGAATACGCATCCTGTTGTACCACTACAACAAACATCAACACAAAACCAAGAATAATATTCATAACTGCACCGGCAATTACAACTATCATTCTTTTCCAGACCTTTGCATTATTGAATGCTCTAGGTTCAGGTGACTCTTCATCTTCGCCTTCCATAGCACAAAAACCACCAATAGGAAAAATTCTCAGTGAATATTTAGTTTCACCTTTTCCAAAAGAAAAAATCTTTGGACCCATACCAAGTGAAAATTCGTTAACCTTAATTCCACTTTTCTTAGCAGTAATAAAGTGGCCGAATTCATGAATAAAAATAATTAATTCAAATAGTAATACACCAATAAGAATTAATGCAATAGTTGTTAAAACAGAAGTAATTTTAATCTCCTCCAATTACTTGACAGAATCTAATACATACTGTCGTGCAGATTTATCCGCATTTAGAACATCTTCTACTCTCTTTATCTCCTGTACTTCCACATTATTTAATGCATCATACACAAGGTCACCTATTTCTAAGAATTTAATTTTGCCATCTCTAAACATCTTGTTGGCAACCTCATTTGCACCATTAGCAATAGCCGGTGCAGTTTTTCCAATTTCAATAGCCTTTTTACAAGCTCTTAAACACTTAAATGTATCATAATCCGGCTTGTAGAAAGACAAATTGGAAATCTCAGTTAAATCAAGTTCTTTAACAGGACTTTCATATCTGTTTGGATATGTAATAGCATACTGAATAGGAATTCTCATATCAGGTAATCCCAACTGTGCTATAACAGAATTATCCACAAATTCAATCATACTATGAATAATTGACTCTCTATGAACTACAACATCAATCTTATCTTGTGGCATATCAAATAGCCAACTTGCCTCAATAATTTCAAGACCTTTGTTCATCATTGATGCTGAGTCAATTGTAATCTTTGCACCCATAGACCAGTTAGGATGATTAAGTGCATCCTTAACTGTAACATCCTTTAGGTCATCAATTTTCTTTCCAAAGAACGGACCACCTGATGCAGTAAGAATTAACTTTTTAAGTTCTTTCTTTTGGTTCATACTTTGTAAACATTGGAAGATAGCTGAATGTTCACTATCTACAGGGTACATATTTACATTATTCTTCTTTAATGCATCCATTACAAGGCTACCACCTGCAACTAAAGTTTCTTTATTTGCTAAAGCAATATCCTTATGTGCATTAATTGCAGCTAAAGTCGGTGTTAAACCAACCATACCAACAACAGAATTTAGAATCATATCTGCTGAAGAAATTGTAGCTGCTTCAATAAGTCCATCAATACCCGAAAGGACTTTTGTATCAGTATCGGCAATTTTTGTTTTAAATTCTTTTGCCTTATCTTCGCAAAAAACAACAGCAAGAGAGGGTTTAAACTCTCTCACCTGTTGTTCTAAAATATCAATATTACTATATGCAGTTATAACTGATATATTTAAGTTTAGTTTGCGAGATACATCAAGAGCCTGAGTTCCGATTGAACCTGTTGAACCCAAAATTGATATATTCTTAACCATTTTAACCTCTTACATAATAATCACAGTAAATAGTGTTACTACATAAACAAATGGTGCAGTAACAATAACACTATCAAATCTATCCAGCATACCACCATGTCCCGGCATAATGCTACCATAGTCCTTAATGCCAAGAGTTCTCTTAATAATAGAGAATGAAAGGTCACCTAGCATAGATAGTGGTGTATTTACAAGTCCGATAATAATTAATGCCCAATAATTAATGTAATCATAACCGAAAATAAAGTTAAAAATTAGACCGATAATAACGGCACTAAGAATACCTGTCAGAACACCACCGGCTGCACCTTCAATAGTCTTTTTAGGACTAATTTCAGGACAAAGTTTATGCTTACCATATTTAACACCGACAAAATAAGCACCGGCATCAGCAATCCAAGGTACACCCATAATAAGTACTGCATAGAAAGCAGTATAAATATCAAACAATGTTGTTAAGTAAGTCGTTGCACCCATACCTGTTGTGATAAGTACAGTAGTAAAGAATGCATAGGCAATATTCCCTAGTCTGACTTCATGATGGAAGAACACCATCATACAAAGCATTGCAATTAGGTAAATAAAGAATGGCAAGAAATTAAATCTTGTAAATGATACCATTGGCATTGCAAAACCAAAGGCAATACTTAACAAACTGATTCTGTATTCTTTTAATAGTTTCTTGGCTGTTAACACTTCTGACACCATAAGTGCAGTAAGAAGTGAAAGAATAATTGTAGTAAATAGTGGTGAAACAAACTGACTTAATAGCAATACAACTATTACTATTGAAATACCAACACCAGCAGTAATAAGCCTTGTTTTCATATTATCCTCCTAAACCCCACCAAATCGACGGTTTCTCTTGGCATATTCAATTAAGGCGTAATTCATATCATCAAAGTTAAAATCAGGCCACAACTTATCCATAATTACATATTCGGAATATGCAGATTGCCACAATAGGAAGTTGGAAGTTCTATATTCTCCGGATGGTCTAATGATTAAATCAGGATCAGGCTGACCGGCAGTATAGATATTATTTGAAATAGTATCTTCTGTTATGTCATCAACAGAAAGTTCACCATTCTTAACCTTTTCTGCTATAGACTTTGCAGCCATAACCAGTTCATCACGACCACCGTAGTTCATAGCTAGGTTAAGAACCATACCATCTCTGTCTTTACTACCTTCTTCAGCATCAATCATTAGCTTTTGTAAATCCTCAGAAAAGCCATTAATATCACCAATGAACTTTAGCTTAATAACATCATCTTGGAAATCTCTCAATGCTTCTTCAAGGTACTGTTTAAACAGTTTCATCAAAGCATCAACTTCATCTTGAGGTCTTTTCCAATTCTCTGTTGAAAAGGCATACATAGTAAGGTACTTAATGCCAATATCACTACAATAACGAATTATCTTTCTAAAGTTCTTTGCACCGGCAGAATGTCCGGCACTACGAGGTAAGCCTCTTTTCTTTGCCCATCTGCCGTTTCCATCCATAATAATTCCAACATGTTCAGGTAGAATAATGTTGTCTATTGAATATTCTTGTTTTTTTCTAAATAAAGCCATATTAGATTGCCATAATTTCCTTTTGCTTTTTCTCAGAAATAGCATCTATTTCTTTAGTGAATTTATCAGTAATATCCTGAACTTTCTTTTCACCATTTTTCTGGTCATCTTCTGTAATGTCACCGGACTTCTTAAGAGCCTTAATCTTATCAATAGCTTCTCTTCTTGCATTACGAACCTGTACCTTAGATTCTTCAGCCATTTCCCTGATTTCCTTAACAATTTCTTTTCTTCTGTCCTCTGTTAGAGGTGGGAAGTTAAGTCTTAGAACCTTACCGTCATTCTGAGGGTTAATACCAACATCAGACATCTGAATTGCTCTTTCTAGATCCTTTAGCAAAGAAGTATCCCAAGGCTGAACAACAAGTGTTCTAGCTTCTGCAATTGAAACTGCAGCAACCTGATTTACAGGTGTTGGTGTGCCATAGTAATCAACTGTTACCTTATCAAGAACTGCAGGGTTTGCTCTACCTGCACGAATACCACTGTATTCTTCTTCCAGGTGGTTAACTCTTCTCTGCATTTTATCCTTTGTACCATTAATAACTGTTTGCATTTATATATCCTCCAAATTACTTTTCACAAATTGTACCAATATTTTCACCACATACTGCTCTGAAAATATTGTCAGGTTCGTTGACACTAAATACTAATATAGGCATATCGTTATCCTTACATAGTGAAGCAGCTGTGCTATCCATAACAGCTAGGTTATTAGCAAGAACTTCATCATATGTAACCTTATCATACTTCTTAGCATTAGGATTCTTCTTAGGGTCGCTATCATAAACACCATCAACCATAGTAGCTTTCATAATAATGTCAGCATCAATTTCTACTGCACGAAGAGCAGCAGCAGTATCTGTACTAAAGAATGGGTTACCTGTACCACAACCAAAGATTACAACTCTACCCTTTTCAAGGTGACGAACTGCACGGTTACGAATGTATGGTTCAGCAACCTGTGGCATTGAAATTGCAGTCATAACTCTAACATCAACACCTTCTTGTTCAAGTGTGTCCCCAACACCTAAAGCATTGATAGTTGTAGCTAACATACCCATATGGTCTGCTCTTGTTCTATCCATCTTGCCTGAACTTCTGCCACGCCAGAAGTTACCACCACCAACAACAATAGCTACCTGTACACCGGCATCTACACACTTCTTGATTGACTTACAAAAAGTTTCAACTATGTCAAAGTTAATACCTTTCTTTTCATCACCGGCTAGAGATTCACCGGATAATTTAAGAAGAACTCGATTATATTTCTTTTCCATGGAAATTACACTCCTATCCATAATATATATTTTTAGACACTATAATTGTACACTAAACCAAGGAAATTGTAAAGTTAATTATTAATGATTTTTAACAAAAATTATAAACAAAAAAGGCTACCTCGTATGAGATAGCCTTAAATATAAGCAAAAATTAAATTACTTAGTCATAAATGCAAAGTATTTTTATAAATGGCTTTGCAATCGCATTTATAAGCATTATAAAATTATCTGTACGCAAAACGATTTGCGTAAATCATTTTAGGCATTAAAACATTGATTATTTTTTTATCGCAAAAATTATTATTACGCAAAATTAGAAACCATATTCTTTGAATTTGATAATGGATTTTTGAATTTTTGCACTTCTTCTTCAGAAGTAATTTTCAAAATGTGTGTATAATGCAATGTTGTTTTATAACTTGCGTGACCCATAATTCTTTGAACAAAGATAGGGTCTAAATGGTTTTTAAAACATAAAGTAGCAAATGTATGTCTTAATGCGTGAGGTGAAATAGATTTAACAACACGATAATTTCTGCCCTCATCAATAGCGTTTGTTGCTTCTAACAACCGCATATCTCTTGTTGCTTTATTAAGCGTATGTTGTGCGATGTACCTATTAACAGTAGTACCTTTAGTAGTTGTAAAAACTAAATCTCCGAACTTGTCATTTGTAATCCATTTTTCACCAGCTTGTTGACGATATTCTGCTTGTTTCTTTTTCCAAGTTAGCAACAAATCTTCAACTCCATCAAAGAAAGGAATACTACGAAAACCATTTAATGTTTTAGGAGTGGAAATCTTTTCAGTTTTTACACCGTCAACATAATGAACAACTAAATTCCGTTTAACATTGATACATTTTCTATCAAAGTCTATATCTTCCCATCTCAATGCACCAAATTCACCAATTCTCAAACCGGTATTCATCATAATTGCAAAAGGCTCTTTATAAAAACTACTTTCAAGAGCTTTAAAAAACAAATCAATTTCCCATTGTTCAAGAAAACGAATATCTTTTGGTGGTGAAATGTTACATTTACGAACAAAAATATCCTGACAAGGATTAATAATAAATGCCTTATTGTACATTGCTGCTTCCATACATTGTGTGAAAGAAGATAAGGCTTCTTTGATTGTCCTATACTTGTAACCTTGTTCAACTAATGAATTTGTTGCCTTTTGCACATCAGATTGTGAAATAGTCCTTAAAGGTTTTAAACCTAATTCATTGATATAGGTGTTTTTAACCTTACGCTTATAAACCTTTGCACTTTCTTTGTTTTTTAGTCGGGGAATTTTGTATTCGACAAACCATTCCTCAAACCAATCTTTCAGCAACATAGCTGCGTAATTGCCTGTTTGGTTGCAGGTAATACTTATTTTTGCTTTTTCAAAATCTTTTCTTAACTGTGTAAGGTTTGTGCCATATAAACATAACTTCTGACCATTGACCATACACCTAGCCTCGTAACGACCGTCCTTTCTTTGACCAAAACCTTTTCCTAAATCTTTACCTTTTAAATCTTTTCCCATAAGTTTCTCCTTTTAATAACTTGAAATTCTTATGGTTCTTAATTATTGTCTTTATAATAACATTATTTTTACGATAAATCAATATATTTTTTTGCGTAAATGTACAAAAATTTTTGCTTATTTATAAAGCAATATTATATTTCGCACATCTTTCTAAATGCTTATCTAGTAGGTTTTTATGTGCATATAATCTATTTCCAATTTTTATTGTAAAAGAATTTTCTTCGTGAAGTATTTGGCGAACTTTTGTTTCACCTAAACCCAAATATTCACAAATTTCTTTTACATTTAATAATGTCTTATCCATATATACCTCTTATAATAACTATTTTATAATATAATAGGTGCAGAATTAATCCACACCTATTTATTCAGACAATTTTAGTAGTTGTTAAGTTTATGTAATTAATTAGTACCTGTACTGCCAAAACCGCCACGGTCGGTATCGTCTAGCTTTTCAACCTCAACAAATTCAACTTCCGGTTGTTTCTTTACAATTCTAAACTGGCAAATACGGTCATTAACTTTGATTTCTGTATCTCTAAGGGCATAAGCTGGGAATCTCCAAATATCATTGGTACCACTATAAGAGTTATCAATAATACCAATATTGTTTGTCTGTAAGATACCCCAAGTCTTAAAAGTTGAACTACGAGGAACAACGTGTGCCTCATAACCATCAGGTAATTTCATTGATACACCTAAACTAATAAGTTTGAAATCACCAGCATTTAGTTTAACATTTTCTGCTGCTCTTAAATCAATCCAATCACCAATTTCAATCTTTTCACTCTTTACTAGTTCTGGGTTATGATATTTAATCTTAATTTCTTTCATTTCTTAATCAATCTCTCTTTCTTATTCAATGATATAAAGTCCACAGTGGCACATTCCTTCTTCTTCATTTGCCACCATTTCTCTAAATTCTTTACACATACATTTTGTATCTTCGGTTTTTGAAATTCTGCAAGGGCAATATCCCCCATTTTCTTTTAGTTTTGCACGAATTTCATTTGCGATTTTTTTATCAGGATTTGTTTTTACTTTTGCCATATTTACTCCTTATGATATTTTCTTAGCATATTGGTTACTACTAGCCAATTTGACACCTAAAATTGGGTCTAAGTGTGGCTTTTCATCCGGAATAAATCTACCATATTTAATAATAATATTCGGATATTGTTTTAGTTTTTCATATTCTTTATTCCACATCTTTATAATCTCAACCTCGGTATAACCTGTATAAATAACCACATCATCATTATTACCATTGTTTCTTAATTTTTTTATTACTGCAATTACATTTGCAATGTCATCAAATGGTTCTAAGCCACCAAACACAATGGCTCTTGATAAAATATTGCTAAGGTATCTATCGACAATACTATCAATAGAAATTTCAATATTTGGTTGATTAGCAAGTGTGCCATTTTGACACACCTGCTTTCCTGACATTTTGTCACACTTAAAAGAACAAGAATGACAAGCAATCAACATTGATGTTAACTTATAATTAGTAAAGTCCTCATCAACTAATGCCTTTAAAAGCATTACTGTTCACCAACCATTTCGGCATATTCGTACCATTTACGAGTATTAAACTCTTTAAATCTATCCTTTGAATAGTTTCTAGTAGGTACTAAATAACCAACAATTCTTTGGTAGGTGTCATACACTGATTTACCACAAGTAGGACATATATTAGTTCCAACAAAGCCGTGATGATTTTCACACTCATTAATACGAGTATTAAATGCGAAATAGATAACATCAGATAATGCAATCTTATTTAGCACATCCCACGCAGTATCTTTATTTGGAAAATTAGATTCAAGGTTGATATGTGCAATAGAACCACCTGAACATTTAGCATCCAAGATAGAACTTAGCTTTAGTTTTTCTTGAATTGTACACTTTGCTGAAAGTGGAATCCACTGATTAGAATAAATAAACTTATCATTAATATTGTATAGTAGGTTATCCTTTTGGCATAGAATTACCGCTGCTCTTTCGGCTGGTACACTTTCAATATTAAATGAAAAATCATTTGTGAAATTATCTTTAACATCGTTTAGCACTTCAAAGATTTTACTTGCTAATTCGATACCTTCATCTGTGTAATATGTATTGCCGAACTCATCTGTTCTTGTGTAACCAAATTTTTCGATTACTTCAAATAAACCGAGAATACCGACCGTGCAATATTGTTTGTCCATTTCAACGGCACCATCTTGATAATTTGGCAATAAGCCCTTTTCTACATTTCTTTTGATAATGTGTCTAACAATTTCAAGTGTTTTACAACAAAGTACAGTTCGTTCACGAAGTAGTTTGAGATATTCTTCTTCATCACAATTACTTTCAAGTGCAATTCTCATTAAGTTAATTGTATTTACCTTAACTGAGCCGATTGAAAGTGCAGTGCCACCAATAGAATTGATGAAACCACTTAATTTTGTTGTATCAGAAAGAAGTCTGCAACAGTTAGATAGGGTTGTAACATCTTCGCTAATAAAGAAATTACTATCATTCCACATAGTATTGTGGTCTGAACACCATCTCGCAAAATCTTTATCGACAAAAACATTGTAATCTTTATTTTCTATCATTTCTTTTGCTTCATCTTTTGTAATGTCACTTCTTTTTAGCAATGAATATGTAAGTACAGGAAATGTAAACATATTTTCTTGTCGAATTTCTGAAATGACCTCCATAAATACTTTTTGATGTTCAATCAGTTCATCTACACAATCAATTACATATGTACCATCCGGATATTCAACACCACCGAATAGTGACTCAATATAATTTCTATCAAAGATAGAAACATTTACAAATGCTGATTGGTCAATTCTCATAAATGGCTGATTTAAACGGTAAATGAATTTTTGGAATGATTGTCTAATATAGTAATCTTTATCTTTGATGTAATAACCATTTTCACAATCTTTTTTCCAAAAATAATAAGTCCAAATAAGAATATTTGGAATACCAACTGCCGTTGGTTCTTTATGTTTCCATAAAGGCTAGACTAGATTTTGACATAACCTTTGTTATGCTGTTTCTCTTTCAACACACGTATCAATAGTGTGTTTACTCCTCTTAACGAGGATAGTCGTTACAGAGCTATCAATAATTTCTAATCGGATATATTATTTCATCTCTTCTATATTTTTTAGAAAATCCATTATTTATTTCCTGAATAGAATTAACATTCACATTATATTTTTTTGCAATTTGATTAAGTGACATTTCCGTATTTTTTAACAACATTATAATTTCTGTTACTTGTTGATAAGTAAATTTTATTACGCCACAACTTTTCCATTTTCTGATTGGATATATCTCATCCTTAATTTTATGTGTTTTACCTGTGTTTATATCTGATATTGCGTGTACCTCAACATTAAACATTCTTGCTATTTCGCCATTAAAAAAATATGTATGTTTTAACAATTCAATAATAACCTTAACATCTGTATCTGACAATTTGCCATTAATATTGGCTTTTTTGCGAATAGGATATTTTTCATTGATATTTGCTCTACTTAATCCGTAATTGATTCTTAATATTTGTCTTTTTGATATATTATATTTATCTGCAAGTTTTAAGTAGGATAGTTTTGTATTAGCCAAATCTTTTTTTAATTCTATTAGTTTTTCATCTGATAGTACACAAGCCGGACTATCTTCACCATACAATGTTGGTGGCTTTTCACCACCTTCTTGAACATTATATCCAAATGGAATAACAGAATTATAATATTTAATCCAATATTTTTCTCTCTCATTATAATTTGTAATTTGATGTTCAACAATCTCTAATGAAAAATTTTCTTTGCCATATTCACTGATTGCTTTTCCGATTTCGGAGTTATTCATATTACTCAATTTACAATGTTGTTTAAATCTTATCTTTGCATTTTTGGATTGTCCTACATAAACCTTGTTGTTAATTTTGTTTTTTATAATGTAAATATCTTTTTTGATAGTTTCCACGGGATTAGCTTGTATGTTATTCATATTTAGCCTTCCCCGTTAGCCACAATATGTGACCCCACTGATAAATGGAAAAGAAACAGATGGGCGCAGTTGTTCACCCGAACTTCTATTAGACATAAAACTGATAAATTCAATTAAATCATCTAAGAATGTTGTTAAATGCTTTGGTGCTTTGTTGTTATAATTATTCAAAAAGAATAAACCTTCGGTCGCTAGTCTTGTTAAATCGTAAGCATAGCAGTATGGTACATAGGTTGATGATGAGGCATCGTGTAGATAAAAACCACCATTGTACTCTGTTTCCAGCCATTCCTTAGCAGTCTTTAGACCATACTTTTTCTTTAGTTCATAAAAAATCTTATTAAAAGCAAATAACTTATCTTCTGGTTTACCCTTTTCACTCATTAGACTTCTAATATCTTTATTCGCAACATTTGCACTTGAATCAATAGTAGCATCTGCTACCTTTTTATCAACGAAACCATCAATAAAATCTGAGTAATTCAACTGTGTTTTGTGAATACCATTCAAAATTTCAAAATCTTCACCATATTTACTGCTTAAAGACATAAGAGTTTTTTCAAAATCTTGGTTTACTTTTATTGGAATATTCATTCACAATCCTTCCTTTCGTTAATCCATTCGTTTGCTTCTACAAAGTTTAACAAACTACCATTAATAGAGAGAACAGGAACTTGGTCAATCCCCAATTCAGCCATCTCAACTACATTGTTATTCTTTGTGAATTTGATATTTTTTTCTGTAAGTTTCTTTTCAAGAATCTTACATTTCGGACAATTAGTCGAATAAAAAATTATTTCCATTTTTTTCTTCTCCTTATATATTTTAAAAGATATATTTAAACTAAATAATATTAATCTTATAAATATTAACTCATATATTTTCTTTATATTTATCACAAAATCGCAATAAAAGTATGCCAGTTTATTTTTTTCTTGCTATTGTTTTTATTTTGTTATAACAAACCACATACAGTAGATAGAAGTATTACTGATAATGTTTTAATTGTAAAGAAAAAGTATTTATTAATTATTCATTTAATCTCCAATATTTAATTGTTAAATTATCTATCTTTCACTTTATTTATACGAATTATTTTGAGCAAATCAGATGCCATACTTTTTATCGTTTTTCGATAATTTTCGTTAAAAAGAATATAATCACATTCTTTATCAAATGAGTCAAATTGACCAACCTCTGTTAGGTTTCTTCTGTAACCCTCGTCTATATCGTCACCACGTTCCAAAATTTTTATTAGTCTTGACCTTCTGTCAGCACATAAATATACAACCAATACCTTTTCTTTAATTTCAGGATGGTTTTTTAAATAGGTTTTTAGATTTCTAACACCGGCTGGTGTTAAAATAACAACCTTATCATCACCATCATCAAAGTTAATTTTAGTGCCGTATTCCCAGCCACGGTAACAATTAAATTCAACGAAGTCATCTACTATCATTTGTTTAAATTGATTATCATTAATAAAATAATAATCAACACCATCCACTTCTAAATCCCTTTTCGGGCGAGTTGTGTATGCAACAACTTTTTTTAAATTTGCATTTTCACATTCTTTACTCGAAACATAATTGACAAGGGTTGTTTTACCACTACCACTCTCACCTACTAAAGCAATTATCATTGGAAACCTCCTTAATCTATTGTATCAATATCTACATCTAACACTTCTGCCTTTTCTGATATAGATAAATCATCAAATATTCCTTGTAATTCTTCTTTAACGCAATCCTCACATAGTTCATCACCGTCTAATATATATTCAGCATTATCATTTCCACATCGGTCACAATAATCAACTGCTACATTTTTATAAGGACAAGAATTACCTAAACAGCCCATCTCTCGTGGGCAGTTAACACACATATCCTCATATGTTCTCATTTTTTTTTAGGCTTTCTTCCACAGCTATATTTTTCCGGACAATATCCTAAGTAATCGCATTTTGGCATAAATTGTAAATCAATAAGTTTAGCCCATTCGTCAGAATATTCTTTTAAAGCATTAATAATATCTTTGAACAACTCTCTAAATTCCCAATACGCACGAGAACACATTCTGTTTCTTGACATATCAATTAGATTTCGTGGATTTCGTTTATCCACCATCTTTGAACTATAAGCAATCGGTAATGCCATAGTTGCATCCTCAATCGGAATTTCATATTCATTAACAAAACGGCTAATTAAGTTATTAATATCTTTCATCATATTTTGCCATTCATTAAGAGCCTTTTCATTCTTTTTAATTGTATAAGGTGTGGTATATTCAAACCCATCACCTTTTGAATAATCTATGTATCTTGTAGAAGCTTGTAATCTACTAGGTAAGCAACCAATATGTGTGTAATACTCTCGTAAGCATTTTGCCGAATATCCCTCAAAAACCATATGAACATCAGGAAATTCTAATACTCTGCCGTGATTATTTTCTATACATTCCAAACCTCTCCGATAGTTTCTTTCACCATCGGTAATATCTGCTCCCCAACAAATACCAGCTCTCCGACCCATTAAAGAAATTGGGTCTTTGGTGGTTTCGGGAAGAATTGTAACTTTTCCCATATGCACTCCCCTTACTTTATAAATTCACTTTCCGTTTTATAGGCTGATTTTATTCCATACTTTTTAAGCCATTTTTTATTAATCCTCTTTTTCTTGTGTTTTCTTGCCTGAACAAACTCTGTTATTGGAAATTTAAGAAAAAGTTTGTTATCATCCAAATATCTAATTTCTACATCTACTATTTGCACATAAATCACCTTTTTCTGCTATGTAAATAAAATGTAAGTTTTATTGTCATTATATCCCTCCCAAGCCCTCAATTCTTGAGAGGTTAATATAACACGGTTTTTAAATTAGTAAATGTATCGAATATTTTCTTAACATTTTATAATAAAGTTATTATATCACCTAATTCTTCACTTGTCAATAACTTTTATGACATTTTTCGTAACATTTTATAAAAAATATAATTACATTATAAACCTACTACCTTGTGATAACTATTAATCCACAATTCTTTCGTTCCCGGAATATTTACCCATTCACCATCCTCATTTCTGTGTATTTTTGGTTTGTTTGTTGTACTCGAAATTCTAACAATATCGCCTACATTCAGTTTATTCTTGTTGAAAATTATTGACTTAATTTTGCAATCTAAAGTTGTACCGTTTTTTAGTGAATACATTTTTAGCTTAGGTGCATATTTTGTATCAACAGAAAGTACAACTGCCATTCCACTATACCTTTTATCAATGATGGTTACATAACCTAAGCAATCCATTTGAGTTTCTACCTTTTCTGCTAAAGTCCTATTTCTTCTTTTTATCTCTTTTGCAGTCTTTTTTATAAATGTTGGAAAATCAATTTCTTTAAACAATTTGGCAGTTTCCTTATGAGAAATATTTCTAACTGTTTCTAATGAAACACCATAACTCTCTAATATTTCTTTTTTTAATTGTTTTTTATCATAAAATTCATAAAAATAATCAACTTGTGTGCATAACAAATCATTATCCCCAAATTCAGAAAAGAAGTCTAATTCAATTAGAATTTGTAATTGTTTTCTGTTAATGGTTGTTTTATTTTTTAAGTCTAACAATAATTCACAAAAATTATTATAGTTATTCTTCCTTAATTCATATACTTCATCAGCCACTTTAGAACTCATATTTTTAATACTTTGGATTCCCTTGTATATAGAATTATCTTCCCTCGATAGCATATAATCACTTTTTGAAAATCTAAATTTGACAGGTTTTAATTTAATATTAAAATACGAAAGTTCATCTGTTAATTTTGATGTTCTCTCAGAATCATCGCCATAATAATTTAATGCAACCGTATAATACTCCAAAGGATAATGTGATTTTAGATAAGCACCATACAAACTATCATAGGCATATGATAAAGAATGAGAAGCATTAAATGAATACTTTGCAGCTTGTTGAACAACCGTCCAAGTTTCAATAAAGCCTTCCTCGGTACCAACTCTTTCTTTCCATCCTTTTAAAAGTTTTGTTTTTAATTCAGCAAGTTCCTTTTCTTTGAATTTCTTTTTAGCAATCTTTTTAATTATATCGTATGAACCGGTTTCTGGAATACCAAGCCAAATTAGATATTTCATAATCAACTCTTGATATATCATTCTGTGATTACCCTCAATAAGTAAATCATCTAATTCTTTAACACCAGTTGAATATGATTTTCTGTCAATAAAATCTTGTAATAAACTTGCACAACCCGGTCTAATAATGGCTACAAAAGCTGACATTTCAGATACACTTTTAGGTTGATACCTTTTAACCAATCCTGTTGCATAATCACTATCGACCTGATTAATTGTACTAGTTAAGCCGTTTTTATATATATCAAAAGTTTTATCATCCAACAATTTGTTCATTTCTTTAATTGTAGGAATAGGGATATTTGCTAATTCACAAACATCTCTAATAATAGCCCAAACGGTAACAGTCAAGTAATCATTTTTAAGATATTTATATTTGTCACAATTATATCCGTCAAGCAAACAACAAAAGGTATTTTTATTTGTTCTAACAATACCTAATTCTTTTCTAACGGGTTTATTGTACAACAACATAGAACAGGGTGACTCGGAAATGCTTTCAATTACACCTACAAACCTTTTACTTTCTTTGATAATGTCTTTCCACTTATTATCGTTTTCGTAATTTTCTAGGTCTTTAGCAACCTTATCATATTTGTTAATATCCTCGCCTATTCCTTTGCAATATGTACGAAAAGCAGAAGAATCTTGAAATGGTTTCCAAGACAACATCCACGCACAGTTTTCTGCACCAAGTAAATCTTCAGTAGCTTTAATAAATGGCTTTCTATTAGTTGTGTTAAGGTCAATATCAGGGAGTGACCTTGTTCCTAATATTCTTTCAACAGACATAAATCGTGTCGGATATAGTGTAATTGGTGCAGAAACCCTATCAATATCGGTTAAACCAAGTAGTTTTGTAGTATAAAAACTAGGAGCAGAGCCACGTCCTGTATTTGTTAAACGACCATTATATTTTTCTTGTCCGTCCTTAGCGACTTTATAATCTATTAAGAAGTAATTTTCCATATGTGTTTTTTCCACAATATCTAATTCTTCTTTTATATCCTTTTCATACATTTCCCATTTTTCTTTAGGAATGTTTTCTTTTTCGTTTAACCATCTTTCTCTTACGATATTCTTTAAATCCTTGGTTGGATTGTTAGAAATAGAAGGTAATTTAATATCATCATTAATTAAAGTGATAGGTTCACATTCATCAAATATTAATGTATTATCAAGTGATTCTCTAACTTGTTGTGGAGTTAATATTCCTTGTGTCTTATACCTTTCAAAGATAGTGTTTTCATCAGGATAATCAAGTATCATTCCTTTTTCATCATAATTCATATTCTTAGCTACTTGAAAGATATGACGATATTTTGCATCTTCTGGGTATATATAATGGCTATCATTTGCGTGTATGATTGGTATTTTAGCTTCTTCACTTAATTTTAAGATTTCTCTGTTAGCATTTTTTTGGTCATCTCTATTATGATTTTGTACTTCAAGGAAAAAATTTTTTCCGAATTTTCTATGTAATGCTAAAATTAATTCTGGCTCATCCCATATACCTGCAATACAAGCCGTTGTAACAATTACATCTCTAGGGTTCAATGAAAATAGTAATTCGTAGTCTATTCTTGGTCTATAATAGAACCCAGTTGTATGAGCCTCAGTCATTATATCGTTTATTTGCATTACACCGTCATTATTTTTTGCGATAATGACTAAATGCTTGTTACTCTTATCTTTTTCAAATCTATTTTTTACAAAATATGTTTCCATTCCGTAACACATTTTTAGATTGTACTTTTTAGAATTTTCTAACCAATCAAAAATGTTACCGGTTACACCGTGATTTGTGGTAAATACTGTATTGTGACCAAGCTCAACTGCTCTTTTACAATAATCTTCTACTTTAGTTATACTGTCGGCAAACCAAGGATTGCCATAATGGTCGTGTTTATGATAATTATGATACATTTATTTACTCCTAGATTTTAAAATTTTATACTCACACGAATTTCTAAAATTGCAAAGATTATAGCAATAGAAATAATCTTCCGATGCTTTAAATTCATTTTCTTTGCCAATAGATTTTATCATTTTTTTAAACCATTTAAGTGTATCTTCATATTCACTTTTAATGAATGGTATTGTGGCAATTTTATCTTCTTTAAAGTGATTCCAACTCATTTCTTTTGGAAATTCACCATATAATTGATAAACTGCGTGGCTATATAAGTACATTTGCTTTTTATATAAATCAAAGCTATGTTCTAATTTCTTTTTAACTCCACCATCTTTTTTAAAAGGATATTCGGTACTCTTATGGTCGATTACAACAATTCTACCATCTGTTTTATCTCTTAATAGTAAATCTATATAACCGATAAAATTATAATTATCAAGTTCAAAGTTTACTTCCTTTTCAACGCCTAATATTTCATATTTTTTTAGCCAGTCTATATCAAGGTTTGCAAAATAATCTGCAATAACGACATAGTTTTTATCCATAATAGATTTCTTGACTTTGTAAAAAACATTGTTATCATAATTGTCTAAATAATATTGGAGAGCATCTTCAACTTTTAATTTCCCACTAAATACCATTTCCAATATTTTGTGTACGAAACTTCCTACTTCAGCATAATAATTATTTTCGGCTAGGTATTGTTCATCATCATTAATTATGTAATTAAGATAAAATTCATATTTACAATGGTCATAACTAGCAACTTTTGAATATGACCAACGAGTATCATTTATATTATATTGATTATCCATTTTACACCACCTTCTTTTTGCCCTTGTACAATTCTTCCCATATTTCTTTCCCACAATCAACCGGTGCATTTTTCGCCTTAGAACCACCGAGTAAATCATTTATATCGTTTATGATATAAATATTGGTGACTTTTCTTAATTTATCTATATTTTTAAATATTTCACCTGAACCATAACTGACATCAGAATCATATGCTAATACAATATTCACTTTTAATTTAACCAATAATGAAATTTGTTCGGGAGTTAAATTATGTTTTTCGGCTGATACACAATTCCTATAGCCCCAACCATAGGCTTTCATAACACTTTTAATTGACTCAAATATAATTATTTCTTTCTTTTCTTTTACATATCTTAAAGTCACATTTAAACACTGAAAATAATCCATAACACCAACCTTATAATAATTCATATATTTTTGAATTTTTAAGGCTTTATAATTTTTGTATCTAGTTCTGCCTTTGATATTAATTAAGTTATTATTAATATCATAAACTGGATAAACAATTCTGTTGCCATATTCGTCAATTCTAATATCAAACAAATCTATTGTTTCTTGTGTAATTCCCTCATCAAGCCATTCTGTGACTTTTGCTTTTGTAAATTTATTAAAGTCTGATATTGGAACAATAGGGTGTTGAAACACCTCTGTATTTTGTCTTGATTTTAAAAACATTTTCCATTTCTTTAGAAAATTCATTGTTTTAGATTGACACATTTTGCTTATATCAATCTCAGCAAGTTTAGAGGCTTTTTCAACTGCTTCATCAAATGATAATTTTTCAAACTTCATTAAATATCCAATCATTTGACCTTTAACACCACAAGAAAAACAATAAAAAGAGTTCTTTTTTGGTGAAAATGATAACGAAGGAGTATCATCTCTGTGCAACGGGCAATGAGCGAAATAGTCATTGCCGCGTTGTTTTAGTTCTAGGGTTTGTTGAGCATAAGATAGCAAATCAGTATTATTGTTGATTTCCTGTAATACTTCATCATCATAATAATTCATCATAGCCATCTACCCCCATTTTTTAAAATTCATTATCTATTTCGTGTTGTTTTGCCTCAACGATTGTCATAGTGTCACCACTAAAAACAAAATCAATATATTCATTTTCATCTTGCATTTGCTGACCAAGACGGTTTACATAAATTTGTGCGAATGTATTGCCACATTCCATACCATCTCTTGCTATCATATCTTGTGTTTTATAATCCCATTTAATTGCTACCGACAAATATCTATTGATTTTATCACTATCGGCAACTTCACCACTACGGTTTAGCTGACAAGCCGATAAAACTGATAGGTCAAGTTCACCTGCAATCTTGTTTTTTAGAAAATCACATTTTGCACCCAATATATTATAGTTATCACTAGTTGATGTTTCGTTAGATTTAATATAATCGAACACCACAAAAGTTAGTCCAATCTTATATTTAAGCATTTTACATATTGAGTACATCTTTTCGTTTGTCATTTGTGGGTCATATATATGTACAAAGGGTTGTTCTTTTAACCATTCAATACATTCAAGTATTTTTTGTTTTTCTTCTTCAGAATATTTGCCATTCTTTACTCTTTTAATTTCAATGCCTGTAATATGTGAAATAAGTCTTTCGGTATAAAGTCGAGTCTGCATTTCAGTATCAATAACCAAAGTTGGAACACCGTTCCTAAGTTTGTGAACGACTTCGTTCATAAGCAAAACTGATTTACCTCTTTTATATTTTGCTTGAACTACCACTAATTCGCCAGTTTCGTATGTAAAATAGTCATTGAAGATATTATATTTTGACGGAATACCATAAATACCACTTTCAGTACGGCGGTCACAAATCTCTTGCCATATATCATCAATATCATTTCCTAATGTATGAATTTCTGTGCTTGAAATATATTTTTGAGTTAATCCGTCAATTTCGTCATATACTTCATTATTTAATTCATCAAGGTCACATTCTTTATGGAAACAAGTGTTTGATAATTGATTTAATGTTTTAACTAAATCTCTTTTAAATGATAAAGTCACAACATTGTTTGCTAACATTTGATATTCTTCTAGCGAATTTCTTGCAGTTTCTTCATATAGTTCCATAAATTCTTGAACTGTTGGCATATTATATTTTTCAATAGTTCTTGAAACGCCTTTGTTGCTTTGTAATTTATTAGATATATTATAAGCATCAATAGTTGTAATACCGTCTTTATACAGTTCTTGAATAGCCCAATATATACAACCATTCTCTACTCCAAAAAAATAATTTGGTTTTAAATAATCTGAATGTAATATGTATTCCGGATGATATATTAATGTTCCGATAATCCCGCTTTCTGATTGAATGTCAGACAATTCTGATATATCCATTATTTTTTACCTCCTCCTAAAATGCTTGAAAATCCAACAGGCTTTTGATTTAACTTGAATTTAGGAGAATTAGAATTATCTTCAGTAATTTTAAATTCATTAGGTTTTTGAATTTTTCTCTTTCTATACTGTTCTGCTTTATAAGCGTTTTTAATACATTCTTTATCAACAAAATATTTGAAACCCAATGGATGTTTTAAATTTAATTTGTTTTTAACAACATAATCAAAAACAAAAACTAAATAATCGGACTCAATTCCTCTTGATAACAATTCGTTAAGGCAAAGATGTAACTGACTGAAAACCACAGTTTTACTAATGTGTTTCACCCAACCATTCTTAATATATTGAATATCAGCCTTTACTTTATCATCTTTTTCACTACCTTTTTGTTTTCTTTTCAAACATTCGGTGTGATAATACATTGTTTTTTTTTGGACTGTATATTTATCTTTTGATATATCAATTTTGTGGTCGTAAGGGCAATCATAGTATCTACAAACCCTGATGTCAGTTTTCTTGCTCATAATTATTCCTCTTCTTCCAATAAATAAGTTGCTTCTAAGTCTGATTCGTATAATGCTAAGATAAGAGGATGTTTACGAATTGCACAACCTAAAGTTTTTAAAACTTCTTTAGGTTCGGAGAAACCCATATGCCATCTAATAGCATATTTTTCTACGGGTTCAAGTTTAATAAATTCTTCTGCCATCATTACTGATTTTTCGCCGTGACCATATGGAATTTTGTCATCAACAATATAAACTGGTGCTGTTACCCAATCAAATCTACCGTTGTTATCCGACTTTGTTCCGTGTTCACTATACACCTTCTTATTTCTTAGTTCTGCACCATAAAAATATGTTTTGCATAAATCGTGAAGTAGTGCAGAGATAATGATATTTTCCTTTTTAATATCAAATTTTTCACTCCACAATTTATCATTTAATTTTTCACTGAGTCTTTCGTAAACAAATAATGTATGCTCTAACAGTCCGCCTTCGTGACAAGAATGAAATCTTGTAGATGCTGGAGCAGTATAGAAGTCTGACTTTCTAATAAATTCAATCAGACCATCCATACCCTCTCTATTAGTGCTTTTTAATAATTGCTCGAATTTCTCAACATTAGTTGATTTATTCATTAAAACGGTAAATCCTCATCTTCCTCTTCTACAATATCAACAGATGGCTTAGTTTTAGCCTTTGTCTTAGTTTTTGCTGTTGCCTTGCTTTTACTACCAGTTGTTGTTTCATTTCCGTCAGGTACATTAAATGCAAATACTGCATAATTTGTATAACTCTTCTTCTTTTCCGGATTGTAAGGAGAAGTAACCTCACAAGATGTAATCTGAATTGTAATTCCTTTTTCACCAATTACAGTTTTATTAATTTTCTCGTGAGCTGAACCAATGAAACGAACAAAACCATCTTGAAAGTCTGTTTCATAGCCATCTCCGTCTTTTCTCTTTTTACTTGTACTAAGTTTTGCTACTGTATAGTTACCCTTGTTTTCAATGCTCCATACTCTAGCGAAACCGCCACGACCTTCTGAATCTGCTTGTCTAAATCCCATAAAATATACCTCTTACTTTCTAACCGCTAATAGTTGTTGTTTTAAATTTGTTAAAATATCAATATCATTAATATTGTTATATCTACCTGTAATTGATTCATCATCAAGATTTGGGTTTGCTTTCTTTTCTGCTGCCTTGCAAAGTTCAGCCACCTTTTCTTTTGCCTTATCAGATAATGAAACCTTTTTATCAACCAAAGTCTTAATTGTTTCTTTTAGTTCAATTATCTTTGTTGTTTCTTCAGGTAAATCCTCACCCTCGTAAACAAAAGTACCTAGACCAAACAAAGCCAAACACTTAACCAAACAACGCTTACTTGACTTGTTTGCATCTGTTGATGAAATTGCTTTAGCATCAATATGCTGATTTCTATAATCCATAATCGGTAAAGTTTCTGTGATTGTTTCGCCCTCGATAGTTACTTCTACTTCTACCCAACCACTTTTACCGTCATCGTGCCAAGGTCTTGTGTTACCGTATTCATCCATAATCTGTGGAATATTTTTAAAATTAGCACTTGGAAATCTCTTTTTAACTTCAGCCCAAGCAGATGCCCAAGGCAAATAGCTTAATTTGTTTTTTTCTTTAATTTTGTTTGAAACATCAATGGCATACAATGTTTCAAAAACACTTTTCTTTTCTGCCAACTTAAATCCCTCCAATTTTCTCCATTCTTGCTCTTGTTTCTAAAATTGCAAGATATTTTTCCATTGCTTCAAGCTGTAATTTATATGTACTCTTAGGACAAGTAGGTAAGAAAGTTAATGCACCATCTTCCCAATCCTTTAGCATAGCTTTCAGCTTGTTGTATCTTAGTTTTAACTGATAATATTCCGCCCTAAATCTTTCTTTATAATCAGGGCTAATCATCAAATCAACCGTGTCTTTAATATCGACAATTTTCATTTTTGTTCCTCCTTTTTTTAAATTTTAATGTGCAAATAAATCTGCAATGTGTAACAACATAATATCGTCATATAATTTAGTACCAAGAAGTTGTTTATCTCTATTGAGTGCTTTCTCGGATTGTTTCCATTCACAATAGGGGCGCATATGATAATAAATTAAGTTTGTTACATAAGCAATGTCATTTGACTTTATATCTTCAAAACTATGTAAATAAAACATAGCATTATAAGCACCTACACAATGATGTTGGTAATAGTGACAATCACCATCATCAATACCTTTTATATTATTTCTTGTTTTTGTGAAAATTTTACCATTGTCGTGTAACAATGCTCCAACCAATAGCCAAAAATTATCTGGACTTAACTCTTGTATTTTTTCACCGGCTTTTGCACAATGTTCACCAAGCGTTAATTTATGATGACTATTTTCTTGGTCAAAAACATTTGCAACCTTATAAAAAGTATCAAAATTATATTTTTCTTTCTGTTTGTTATGAACAAGTTTAAAATCATTATAATAAGAAAAAACATAAGAAATTTTATCAAAACCCTCACCATAATGTGGTGGTTGCCAGTTCAGTAACATTCGTTTTATTACTTCTTCAGGTACTTTTCTATCTCTTGAATAATTATTTAGAATACATAGTGAATATTCTGTTGCCATAACTATACATACAGGAATACAAGGTATCTTATTTAATTCTTTGAGAAAATGAATACGATGTTTCTTCTTAATGTATGTAGCATCAATTACAACATCATTTCCTTTTTTTAATTCTTCTTTTGCCCTTTTATGTAGTTTGGTAAACACCTTATTTCCATCACCTTGAATTGTTTCATCACCATAAATTTCCTTACGAATTTGGTCTGAAGATAAAACAATCGGTCTATATGTTTTCTTTGCAGTAGTGATTGTAATATTATTTTTAGCATATGTGGTTTTGCCACTTCCGGGCAAACCACACATCATAATCAAATAAGGACGATTTCCATATCTTTTATAATTTTGTTCAAATTCCAAAATTTCACCTCCTTGCAAATTATTTGCTTGGTTTTACTTGTCCTCAATGCCCTCATTATTAGAATTTTCGCCAATGCCCTTTTCAAGAAATTCCTTTTGATTTGCAGTTGAACAATATTTCTTAACTTCATCAACTCTTTGAATGAAAGTCTTTTCCCTGTCATTAAGTTTTTCTAAAACAACTTTACTACAAGTTTGAATACCAACTCTAACTCCTCGCAAAAATTGTTCATTTAGTCTTGTTCTTATTAAAAGCTCCATTGCTTTACTTTGTTCTTTATCCACATTAACCTCCGTGCTTTAACAAATATTCCCTAGATACATTTTTGAAACTAAAATCATTTGTTGGGTCACGAAGTACCACACCCTCACGCATTACATCGGGATTAACAACTGATTTTGCAGTTGCATATTTCTTAAATGTTTCCATATCTTTTGGTACATAATATTCGGTATCTAGGATAGGTACAAACTTCATATTCCAACTTTCAATAATTTTCTTACCATCAACTGAAGGTAATCTACCAACATCAGAACGAATAAAGTTAAAAATATATAAGTCATCTTCTTTTAACTTTAAAGGATTACCTTGAACATTTCCGACTGATTCACCTTGAATACACACATACGTACACACAGGGTTATCAATTAAGTAATCTTTTAAATGTTGTTCTATATTATATTTTAAAGCCATTTCCCAATAAATGTTTTTATCGTGGAAACACTTTTGGTCAGGTGTTCTTTGTCTAACCCTTCTTGACAAAACATAAAATTCAAATTTCTTTTTACCTTTTCTTTCAAGGATATAAGTTGAACTAGTTCCGTCTAATTTTTCGGTTACAGTCAAGGGATTTGGATGACCTAAAACCCAAGGGATATTTTCGCAGCGTTCTTCATCAGTTGGTTTGACGAATGGAAAATGTGTTGGAAATTTCAAAGGATTATCTTTCTTTCTTCCAAACAAAGCAAACATAATCTTTCTGCCCATCTTGTATTCCATAATTTTCTTTACAAGTGGCTTTTTAAAAAGTTTCTTGTGTCTTTGTGCCATAGTAATATATTTAGCATTTGGATTTGGCTTATTGGATTTTCTTTCATTATCTTCAGCTACCCAATATTTAATTCCTAAAATATCAGTAACATCTGTTCCAACTTTCATTTTCTCTAATTCCGGAAATAACCCTATTGGCATTAACAAACCTTGTGAAATAACCTTGCACATCTTTTGGGTTTTAATACGATATTTCTTAGGTTCGAGAAACTTAAATCTCATATCATCTTTTGGAACTTTACTATCAACTTCAAAATAAACTGCTCTATCGCCAACTTTAAAATCACCAATTTGTACTACACACCACCAACCATTTGTACGAGCATATTCAACTCTGTCATAGTTTGGAAGTGCCTTAATTTCATCAACCGTTACAATATAAGCCAATGCCCTCTTATCGTTAATTATCATCTATGTAAACTCCTCGTATTTGTTTTAGTCTTGTTGTTTTTCTTCTTTTTAATATATGTAATCAAATTACCATCGCTATCAAATACGATTGGTCGTTTAGTTGTGGCACTACCACAATTCGGACACATCATCTGTTGATAACTTTTTGAATTAAAAGAATAAACTTTCTTCATTTCAGTTCCACAATATTTACATTTAAACATTTTTACTACCTCCTTCTATACTTTCGTATAGAATATCGTTAAAAGATTTTATAAGATTATATATTTCTTCCCAATTATTAACACGATACATATGGTTCTTTTCTGCATCATATTTTTCGTTATGAGGAGCTGACATTAATATCTTAATATAATGACCGTTTTCCAGATTATGAATACCATCATCAATAAGAATATCTGTCATAATCATTTGTTTCTTCTGACAAATAATAACTTGACTCCAATTAATAAAAGGAAAATATTTTTTAATAATCTTTTCAAATTTTACTTTGATGTTTTGATAATCTGTTGACGTACAAAGATAAACATTGTAGCCATCATCAATTAATTTCTTTATATATTTACTAGCATCCTTTTTAGGCTTTACAAAATCCCAAAAAGTTTCACACATTAACGGTTGAAATATTTGTTCTCTTGTAAGACTGGGAAAGAATCTTGCCATATCCCAATCAGTTATATCTTTCTTCTTAACAGAAAGGTTATGTTTGTGGTTTAGATAATTAACCCAAGCACCCAGTAAATCTTCTATCGTATCATCCACATCAATAGTAATTGTTTTAAATATCGGTTCTTTATTCAATTTCTACTCCTATATATTCCAAAACATTTTTCATTCCTAAACCACCACTTTCTAAATCTTTCATACAATAATTCCAGATTTTAGGATGTGTTTTCTTTAACTTTTGAAATCTGTTTGGTTCTTTTTCAAGATGACAACCGAAACCACAATATACACAACCACTACGTTGTAATCCTGTGGTATAATATTTACCATCTTTATCTTGTTTAATCTCACCATAAATTGGTGCATATTTTAAATCAAATTCCTTTATATAATGCAATATGTCCTGTTCAGTCCAAAATGATAAAGGCATCGATTTAGGTCTATCACTATCAAAGATATTACAACCCGTCTGCAACCAGCCGTTCTTTCTAATTTTACTTTCACAAGCCATAGTACCGATAAAAGGGTGGTTTCCTGTTATCTTTTCATACTTTTTAGCAGGTGCTTTTTTAGAAATATTGCAACATTTATTTGATACTTTAAATGGTGCATCTAATAAATTTTCCCACTTAACATAAGCATTGCCCCAACTTTTGCCATACTTCAAAGTTTTCTCTTTTACTCTTTCTGAATTAGGGTCAAATAATTGTGCAACTTTACCATTTGGTTTATGTTTAGCAACTTCAACTAACCCCGATATTTCCTTACTGATAATTGGATAACCATATGTTTCAATAACTTTTTTGAAATTCATCTCAGGTTTCAACCAAACAACATTATCAATAGTCTTAACAAAATCCCTTAGTTCGGGATATTCTAAACCGGTATCAATAAATACTGCCGGACAATCAGGAAATACTCTTCTAACCAAATCTAACAGTACCGTTGAATCTTTACCGCCTGAAAATGAATTATAGATTTTATTGTTCATTTTAAGTCCAAATTCAGAAATTCTAGTTAGTGATACTTGAATTTTTCGTTCTAATGACCAATTTTGCATAGTAATAAGGTCATTATTTGTATATTTTGTCTTTTCTTTTTCCGACATTTATTTTCCTTTCTATGAAATAATAATTAAAATAGCTGTTTTAAACAGTGAATATGTATAAAATCTATATTTTATTTTCTCTTTATTCGCCATCTTCTATTGCTTTATAAAATTCGCTACCCTTGATTTCTTTTAAGCCTGATGGTGCTTTAAAATCCTCATCCGTACTAAACGAACAATAAATAGTATCTTTTATTTTAAAAAGTCTAGATGAGCACTTACCTTCAAACGTATTAAAATACAATGGCAAATAAGGTTTGTGAATAACTTTGCTCAAATTATTTTCTTTACACAACTCTACCCATTTTCGATTTAATGGTGAATTAATTTTAAATTTGCCAAGTTCGCTTTTTAAAAATGAATTTCCAAAATTCTTATAATCTTGTCCTTTAGGATTAATCCATAATCTTTTAGTGCTTAAATAATATTCACTAGCTTCAATATTATTTTCTTTAGCAAATTTTTCAAATAAATCCGTAAATTTTTCAGCAAATGCTAAATACTCTAAATAATCTTTGGCTAGGATTGAGTCTTTCTCAACTATATAAAACTTTTCCATACTTTCTCCTTAATTTAATAGTTAGCAATTAATACTTCTTTCCCATTTCCAAATATAATTCATCAACTGTATTTCCTTTGCGTTGAACACAATTATATATTTTTTCTTCAATGGCATTTCTTGCCTGTGTTCATATCTAATATCCAACTTGACAATCAGTCGCCACCTTTCTTACATAGGAATAGTTTTTCAGTTGCTTTCTTTTTTTCTACTGCTTTTATTGTTCTTTTAACTTCTATTCTGTATTGTATCTTTTCGTGACAGTTTTTATAATTTAAAAAAAATTAAATTAATTCCCTGCCACATTCAGGACAATATTTTGCATTTACCAAATCATATTGTCCTTCCGGACTATTATAACAAGAACTATATAATAAGCAGTTGCATTTGCCACAATTCATTCTTGTTATGCCAGACCTTTTATATATTCTTCTAATTGCCACATTGTCAGGTAAATCTTGTTCTTCTAACTTTTTATAAATTTCAATCATTTTTTTATAAGTAGTCCAACAAATCCAACTGTTACAATCCGAACAATATACCGCCATTCTTCTGCCACTCGGCTTGGCATATACCTTTTCACTACCACATTCTTTGCATTTGTATTTCATCAATAGTGTTTAATAACTCCTCTCTGTTATTTTGAATATCTTCTCGTATAACCATATCAAGAAGTTTATTTAATATTTTTCCTATATCCTTACCTTTAAACCCCGCTTGTTTAATGTCATTACCATTAATAGCAAGATGACAAAGGCAATATGCATCATTTTCTTTACAAAATTGTATCTGTTTTTGAAGAATATTTAATGCAACAAGTGTATATTCATTGCTGGTACAAGCCTTTGCAAATGATATTATGGATTCAAATGAGCAAGAATGAATATTTTTTAATAACAACCTTGCATAATATCTCAATGAATTATCATCTTCAACATTATATCTTTCATCTTCTAAATGTAGATTATTAATTGCCGACATAAGGCTTGACCTACTACTCCATATATCTTTATCATCAAGAATTTTATGACCATATTCACAAATAGTTTTTGCCGTGAATATTATATCATTTGAAAATCTTAATTTTTTAAGAATATCCATAATATTGGTAGAATCAAATAATATTGCAAGTCTTAATGGAACATTTGGTTCTACAAAAACCAATTTGTCATAAATCTCTTGTACATCAAAATCAAATTTATAATCAAGAACCACCTGTAAGAAATCAATAAGATAAGCAATTAATTCAATCCCGTTTTTGTTTGAACCGTTATTACCGATATTTGATTTAAGTATTTTTGTTAATTCATCACTAATTCTCTCAACAGAAACATTCTTTAATAGTATTTTGTTTTTCTGAATTGATTTAAGAACTTCATCATCAATTTGTAAATCATATTTAATTGCAAAGCGAATAGCCCTCATAAGACGAAGTGCATCTTCTTGAAATCTATTATTAGGGTTTCCTACACATCTTAAACGACCTATTTCAATATCTTTAATACCACCAAACATATCAATAATGCCTTCTTTATCATTGTAAGCCATAGCATTGATTGTAAAATCTCTACGCATTAAATCAAGTGATAGGTTAGATGTAAACTCAACATTTTCAGGGTGTCGATTATCTTTATATTCTCCGTCAATTCTGTAAGTAGTAATTTCAAGACACTGTTTGTAATAATTTTCTTCATAAACAATGGTTACTGTTCCGTGTTGCAAACCAGTGAGAATTACTTTTAAATCCTTAAATACTTCTTGTATTTGTTCTGGCAAAGCAGATGTACAAATATCCCAATCGTTAGGTTCAATTCCCATAATACTATCACGCACACATCCACCGACAATATAGGCTTCGTAACCATTTGAATGAAGTTTGTTTAGTGCAAATTCAACCGGCATAGGCATTTTTATATCTACCACGGATTTTTGACCTCCTCTAAAAATCGTGCAAGTCTGCCATTATGTCTAAATACAAGGTCGTTTTCTGTAATTGGTATATTATAATAGTGTTTAACTATTTGATGAAATATTTCTGAATCAATACACTTGAATTTAACGGTCTGGTTATCATCATAAATAACTTTTAACCACCCATAATCTCCTGCTTTCTGTAAATCAAACATTTCAACTCTTACAAGATTACCAATACCTAAAGGACAAGAATCAATAACCTCTTTTAACTTATTAAGCGGATGGTGGAACTGACCCACTTCTATAAGTATTTCATCTACGCCAATACTGTAAGCCGTAAAATCATTGTCATTAAGTGTGTTTTTGATATGTAAATAGAGTTTTAACATCAATGAATGCCCATACTGAATTTGTCTTTTAGGATTACAAGCACCTAATACAACCTGTCTGATATATTTACTATTTTGAATATATAAACTATTCGTAAATTTCCCAACATAATCCTCCCAAGTATCGCAATCGAAAATATCTCTCGAATAGAAGTTCATTGATGAAAAGTTTGCTTTTTTCATATCAATAGATATAAATGTCTTTCCGTCATTATTTTCAACATAAAGGTTTTTCTTTCCGACTTTTGCTCTTTTTATATTAAGGACAGTTTCAGATTTACCACTTAAATCTGTATTGAAAAATTGATATGTATGATTTCCTTTAATATCCGAAATCATTTTATCTTTTACTAAATTATAGTATTCAAAATAATCTTGCTCATTATTGAACTGCTGCATTTCTACACAAAACAGATTAAACTGTTCAACACAATTAAAAATTGTATCAAGTGTTATAAGTCTTTCATAAAAATACGGATTATCAAACACGGCAATCGGTATATTACAATCTTTACAGAATCTCTTTTTCAACTGAATAGAATTAAGCACTTCTTCCCTTGTCATATATTACCTCCTGAAACGACCATCTCATTTACTTTGGCTACAAAATCCATAACCTTGTTCGTATCTACTGTTTCAGGCAAATCCGTTGTTATCTTGAGTCTATCAAGCCTATTTTCATACTCATCAACAATTTCGTAAAATTCCTTTGTTGGCTGTCTATTTTCATCGAGATAACCACCATTTCTTATTTTCATAAGGAAATCGTGTTCTTTATCTCGATAAGTATTGATTTCACCTTTTTCAAGAATATCAAATGCCATAAGGTAAAGACGAATAAGATGCATCATATGTTTACCCAACTTATTACGCTCGATAGCCTTTTCATTTCTCTTACCGATTTTTGAGTAAGACTTTATAATTGTACCCATCTCGGAAAACATTCCTTTATAATCTCGGAGAGGATAATGCTTTAATGTAACATCGCAGAAAATTTCCGTATCATAATCTTCCTGCTCCGATTTATCAATATACAGAGTAATTGCATCTTCCGGCATATAAAAATATCTTTCTCTGAAATCAACAGAAGCGTGTTCGATACTTTTTAAAATATATTGCTCCTGCTGACTTTGACTAACCAAACGAACAGATTTATTTTCCAACCTTCGCAGTTGGGCGTTTGCATATCCACCGAATGAATGGATTGCTCTTTTTGACAAGAATAATGATTTATTTTCTATGAGTTCTCTACCAATATTTGTAAGATAGAAATAATGTTCGGGTTTTAATCCTAACATTTCTATTGTATTCGGGTTACAAGAACATAACAATTTGATAATCTTATCAAATGAATATACAGTTGTATCGGTATCAGTATCAACAACTTGTTCAAAATCTTCACCAATAAGAATATTTCTTTTACTATTGGTTGCTACTCCACGAATATCAATATCAGAATTTTCATTATTCGTTCCGTATGAGTAACTTCCACCCAATCCTAAAAGAATAATATTCTTATTTAGATTTTTGTTATTCCTCAAAAAGTCATACTCCGAACTTTGAATTATATTTTTAATATTATCCATATATCTCCTCTGTTTCATTGTATAATATATTGTATCACAAAAGTCTTAAAATGTCAAGTCTTTTTTCAATACATTTTATAATTTTTTATAAAATATTTTTAATAAATAATCATCAAGATATTTATTTAGAATTTCATCAGATTGTTTCAGAATTTTATCATTACTGTTATCAAATAATTCTTCGGCAATCCCGCCACCAATAGCACAAATTGTATCAGTATCGCAATCCAAACTTAACACATTCCTAATAAATTCTGTATAGTTGTTTGCCTCATAAACACATCTAATCGCAACCGGCACACTGCCTTGGCAAGTTTCATTCCAATGATATATTTTTCTTAATTCTTCCAAAGAATGTTCAGAACTATAAGCATATTCATATTTTGAATATACACAATTACAAAAATTCAGAATTTGATATTTGTGAAAGCCCTGTTTTGCCATCCAAAGGCATACTGCTACTGTTTTTGCACCCAATACACCTTCTATATGATTATGAGTGCATATTGCCGAACGAATAGTAGCTTTTACAATTTTATCTAAATTAGAATATTCATTATAATAATCAACGATATATGAAATTCTCATAGCCGAACCATTTCCGTAACTATTATAAGGTGTGCTCGTATCATCATCTAACCATTCACTAAATGAACTACCATAACCGGCATTTCTGTACTTCAATCCAAAGAATTTATAAGCCTCTGTGAAACTTATATCATTTTGAAGAGCATACTTTGTAGCCAATGATAATACTGTATCATCAGTAAAATGACACTTATCTGATAATAAAATGGCAGTTTTATAATCAAACCCCTTGGGCTTTCTAAACTCATATTGTGAACCTATAATATCTCCGATAATTGCACCTTTTAATGCCATTCTTTTATGCCTCCTTTACATAAATGGTATTGTGAAATCAATATAATCTGTCACATACCATATAATATTAGGATTAAGTTCATCCTTGTCAATTACCGTATGAACTCCATCTTCTTTTGTGTTATGTAAACCTTCAATAATTTTGTTTATAGCTATTTTTTTGTTATAAGCCATTCTTTTAAAAATACAATTTTCTTTTGTTTCTCTAAATGCAAGACTAAGTGGGTCTTTAAAATTAACCCAATCATCTCTCTCTTGCTTTGTCTTAAACACTGCAATTTCTGTTGTTCCAACTTCTTTAAATATAGCATAATACATATTATTTGCTCCTTATAATAATATTGACTTTTTTGAAACTTTATTATATAATTAAATAAAGTTTAGTTGTATTTTCTTGATTAATGATAGTATATCAGAAAATTTTCTTGATGTCAATACATTTTCAAGAAATTACTACCAAAAAGGAGAAAAAATATGGAATCTGTATTATATCAAAGAATTAAATTGTTATGTGCCGAAAAAAGAATATCAATAAATAAGTTAGAAAGCACTTTAGGTCTTGGCTTATCATCAATTCAAAAATGGAAAACAGCCACTTCACCATCAGTTGAGAAAATAATGAAAATTGCAAATTATTTTGACGTTTCTCTTGATTATTTATTGGGTAGGCAAGAAATTAAAGGTTCTGCCGCTGACATACTAAAAGACGAAGATATTATTTCTTTTCAACGAGCCAAGGAAAATATGCCACCAAAAGAAAAAGAATTAATGATGACTATGATTAGAGCAGGTTTTAATTATGCTTTTGATGAAAATAAGGAGGATGACAACACTTAATGATTAGATATAATTATATCAACAACTTAGTTCTACAAGTTTATAAAATGTTGTCACAAATCACCTTTCCACTCAATGTCCAAGAAGTTGTTAAACTTATCCCTAACTGTAAAATTATGTCATACCAGAAATTTGCTGAAATAAATAATTGTGCAATAAATGATGTTATACAATTATGTGAAAGCAAATCCGGTTGTACTCATTATGATAAAGTACATAATAGATATTTAATTTTATGTAATTTATCAACTCAAAACAATAATAATTTAGGTCGGCAATTATGGACTTGCTTTCACGAAGTTGGACATATTCTTTGTAAGCATCTTTCAACTGCAAATCAACAAATTGCCGAAAATGGTTTAACAAATAATCAAAATTTATATTTTGAAAATGAGGCTGACTATTTTGCAGCCACTATCTTATCGCCATTCCCACTTTTTAAGTATTTACACATCAATTCACCCATAGATATACAAAATGTTTTTGGGTTGTCAACAGAGGCTTCTTTATATAGATATAAAGATTATCTCAAGTGGCTTAAAAACCACAGAAAAACATCTTGGGAAAATGACATTGTAAATGTTTATTGGAATAAACTACAATCAAACAATATATAATAAATTACACCTTTTAGAGAAAAATATCTCTATGAGGTGTTTTTTATATGACAAAACAAGAATATAAACATATTCGTAATCTTGCTTGGGATTTATTAGTTGATGCAAAAATATCAAAATTACCAACAGACATTAAAGCCATAGCTGCACTATATGATTTACAATCCTTAGTTAATGATACAAAATCACTATATAACAATACTTTATTAATATCAAAAAATATTTTAAAAATATTCGGACTAACCAAACCTGAATTTGTTAAATACCTTGCTATTAGAATACTTGCACCATTAATTGTATTTAAAGAATTAGATATAAAATCATCTGATGAAATTCATATTTTATCAAAACTCCCTATGAATTTATCAATTCAAAGATTCAACCGTTATCAAATGCTATTAAAAAGAAATTCTTTTGGCATATCACATCTTGAAACTATGGTATTGTCTAATTTCCAATCTTGGATAAATCAAACAAAAAAGAAGTTTTAAACATATTTATCTTTAAAGTTGTGAATTTTAAAACCAATTCTTAACCAATAGTTAAGTTTTTCTTGTGTACACTCAACATAAGTTATAAACTTTACCTGTGCAAAATTTCTATACACAAACTCGCCCATAGTATGAAAAATATCTTTTGTATTTACACCAAAAATAACTAATTTATCATCATTATCAATGATAGAATATTGACGAACATATAACAAATGTGAATAAGGTAATTTATTATTCATTATTTATCACCCATCTCCTTACTTATACCATTTTGTATATCATTTTTAAATTCATTTATTTCAAACCCTTAAATTGTCTAAAGTTTTTATATTTTTTGTGTTTAAGCAATTTAACATTTGATACCTACCTATATTTTATAATAATTAACCCACTATTCTGTTCTGTGCTATTGTATAATATTGTGAGTCAATTTCAATTCCCACAAATTGTCTATGTAATTCTTTACAAGCCACACCGGTTGAACCAATTCCCATAAACGGGTCTAATACAACTCCATTCTCTTTGGTTGAATTATCAACAAGTATCTTCATTAGTTCAATAGGCTTTTCTGTGTCGTGCAAATTCTTACCATCTTCACCTTTGGTTTTTACATTTGGAACAGAAAGAATATCACTTGTGCCACAATGGTTTATCCTAACACCTTTGCCCTTTCTGAAAAATAATATATATTCAAATTGTGACATATAGAATTGACCCATTATTTTATTCTTTTTATCCCACACAAGTGACTTTATAAAGTGAAAACCATAAGGTTTAACGCCATTTTGTTTCTCTTTTTCTGTTCTTAAATCTGTAAAAGTATTCAGCATATGTATAAGATTCACGTGATTAGTCATAACATAACAATGACTACCATCTTTTAATATTCTATAAAATTCTGGAGCATATTCAACACAATCAATATTATTATGCTTGAATACTTGTCCTTTCATATTAATTTTCTTTTGCAACATACCACCTGAATTTCCTGCATTTCCACGTGATGTGACCTTGTAAGGAGGGTCTGTTACAATCAAATCTATACTTTCATTTGGGATTTTATTAAGTTCAGTTAAACAATCCCCACATATCAAATTTGGCAGGGGGGGGGGTGGTAATCTTCATATCAATCAATATTATACTTCCTCCATTGGTTGTTTTTTATTTACAATTATTTCTTAATTGTTCAAATGGGTCATATTCTTTTGGGTCAACACTGTTCGCCCATTTAACCCATCTAATAACCTTTTCACGAAGTTCATCGTCTAAAAGAAATGGTTCGCTTATAAGGATTAGCCTTGGACTTTCTTTCATTATATTTGCGTTGTCAACTATTTCTTCATAGTCCATAGTATGAAACATCTTAGAATAAACCCTATCACTTTTTGATGTTATTTTTCTGGTAAAATTTGATTCAACAAACTTAAATCTGTCTGTCAAATGTGGATTCTTCTCTAAATCATATCTGTAAATACAGCCCATTTTCATATCCGGCATATTATTTCTCCTCTTCATAAAAATCAAGATAAATTGGCTTGGGATTTAATATTGCATTTCCCTCACTTATAACATATTGGTCAATTTTAGGCTTGATATATTTCTTTATGTAATCTTCCCTTATTCTTGAGTCCATAAAAATGACATTAGAACAAATTCCTGAAATCATATGTTCTTTGGTTATCAAATTAATAACACTACCGTTAAAAAATTCAATTTTTATTTGTTCGTTGTGTTGAATAACCTTGATTTCATCTTTATATGATACTGCGTCTAAATAATCAACTATTTCTCTTCCTACATCCTGAGCTGATGACATATCTTCAATATAATATGTAATTGCATAATTTGGGAAAGTTATACACCTATCAATAAATCTACTATCATAAAAATTTGATGGATTAAATTTCATCATCATTTACCTTCTTCAATAAATTTTCTATATTTTTTACATACATTCTCAAAAAATTGTTGCCATATATTATTTAATTCAATGATTCCACTTTTGAATAAAAGTTTGGAATTAATAAAAGCATTTATAACCGAAGAAACAGGTGGTACTTCTGTTCTCATAATAGTATCTTTTAAATTTCTGAAAACAATCCACGCTTCATTTCTCAACACGATTGAACCCCAAGTATCAGAATAAATAAACCTATCTAAATGAGATTTATTTTCTCCAAAATACTTCTTTAATCTATGATTTAACGGTGTGCCACAATCTTCTGCATCAGGTTTGTGAGGTGATGAAAAGAAATCTCTATGTTTAATCCATAAATCATTATCCTTTACAAAACATTGACATTTACATTTATTTGCAATGTAATCAACGGTAAAACTTTGTGAAACGCCTTTTAGTTCATCTGGTTTCTTCAATTTTGGTTGACCCCAAAGCCTATAAGAATAAATTTCACAATATAATTCTTTACCAAAAAATTTATCTATAAGTTCTTTAGTATTACCAACAGTAAATAAACAAGGAACAAGAACACTATCGTTTGATTTAAACTGATATTCAGCAATATCATAATATTGCTCATCTTCAGGGTCTTTATACAGCCTAAATCTTAATTTACCATCCATCAAACATTTTGAATACCATTCTCTTATTCTATTGCTAGATATTGCATCCGTTGCAAAATGATTTGATTGTGTTTTCAAAATTTGAATATTATGTAAATATGATTTATCATCATAGGGTTGTATATCAAGTACATTTTCATCTCTAAAAACTTGTTTTGCTTCTTCGGATGTTTTAGCATAAACTAATGGTTCATAAGCATAATTTTCAAGTTTTAATTTCCATCTTTTCATTTATACCTCTTAAAATATGTTTAATTACTTCAATAGTCCAACCATCTCCGATAAGGTCAGTAATTTTTGATTTTCTCAAATCGCCAAATTGATACCAGTCTGGAATAGTCTGTAATTTACGATATTCATTAATAGTTAAATCTCTTAAACCATTTTCATCTTCGATAAATTGTGTATTCCAAGCAGCATATCCTCTAGCAGTAATCGGAATGGATTTATCTCCATTTACTGCTACATACATTGTTGAATTTCTTTTTCTATTCACAAATGCGACTTTCTTTTCAGTCCATTTTTCTTCAGGAGTTGGTTTTCTATCTAATATATCTTTTAAATAAATCTTTCTATCTTTCGGAATAGATGCATTTGGAATATTAGTCCAATATAATCTATTCCTATTTTTGTGCAGAAACAAGCGAAGAATTTATATGTATCGGTTTTACACCAAGCAAACTGTTAAAAACTTCTTTGTCTGCATTAGTCATTGATTTAACATTTTCAAATAGAAAATATTTTGGTTTTATCTTCTCGAGTATTTCGACACATTTATATAGTAAACTTGATTTCTCACCGTTTACTCCGACCTTTCCATTGATATTAATTAAACTCATATCTTGACAAGGCGAACCACATAGTAGCAAATCCACCTTCTCATTCTCAAATATTTTATAATCAAATTTATTCACATCACCAAGTTGAGTTGTATTCGGAAAATTTAGTTGCGTTACTTTTATTGCCGTTGGCTTTATCTCATAAGCATAATATTTATGTACAAGTATTCCAAGTTCTTTTAATGCTATTTGACCACCGGACATTCCATCACACAGGCTTAATACTGTTATTCCTTGATTTTGTGTGAATAAAATAGTGTTTTATTATCAAATTTGCAATTTTAAACCCTCAATTATTGGGGCTTTGCAAAAATGATAAATTCACTATTTATACATAAAATGTTATAGAAAGGTCGAATAATGGGAATTTTACAATGATAAATGCAGATAAAAACACTATTTACTAATTGCCAAATTTTCTATTCTTTCTTTTGCTATATCAAAATATTTTGGTTCTATTTCGATACCTATAAATCTTCGATTTGTATTCACACAAGCTACACCTGTCGAACCGCTACCCATACAATTATCAGCCACTATTTCACCCTCGTTGGTGTATGTCTTAATCAAATATTCCAACAATTCAACAGGTTTTTCAGTTCTGTGTTTTGCAATACTTGGGTGCGGTTTACTAAATGATAATATACTTGTGGGGTACTTTTCTGTGCTACCTGCTCTACTATCATCTGTCATATGAAATTCACCATAGTTTTGATTTGTATGTTCTTTATTTTTATAAGAAACACCTTTGCTGTGTAGAGGTTTGCCCTGTGTAAATTGTGGATTGTATGTAGGTAATTTTTTATAAAATACAGCAATTTGTTCGTGTTGTCTTAAAGGCATACGCTTTGCGTTAAGAAAACCACTTATTAATTGCTTATCCCACACCAAATCATATCTAAATAGTTTACGATTGCTATTTACCAAATCAACATAAAATGCACCTTGCCCAAATAAAAGTATTGCACCATTATCTTTTATAATTCTTTCATAATGTTTCCAAAGTTTATCAAAAGGGATTATAATATCTTTCTTATTTTGAGTAACACCGTAAGGCAAATCACACAATATCATATCAATGCTTTTGTCGGGTATTTGGTTCATAACTTCAATACAGTTTCCATTAACTAATGAAGTTTTCTCCCCCACCACACCGAAGAATGTTTTTAATTCATTATTCATTTATATTCCTTTCGGTTTCAGCTATTTTTTATTAATTATTCTTTTTCTTTTAATAAAATTAACTTTTTATTTTGAATTACCCTTGTAAAAATCACATTGCCTTAATTTATCTTTTGATTTAATCTCAGATGATTTAGGAATTGATTTTATTTTATGATTACTGCGTTCAATCCAACAATAATCGTATAAATCCTTATATTTGTCGGTATAACAATATTTTTCATATTTCTTTTTCATAATAAAATACCAACAATTAGTTCCGTGAACTTTATTACCTTGCTCGTCAAAACAATACGAATAATATATACCATAATATTTATTAACATATTTTAATCTAAGTGGCTTATAAATATATTTAATAAATGTTCCTATAATCCCAAACATTATAAGCGTGATAAACCCCATTGAAAAATATACAATAACATCTTCACTCATATATCCATTATCGCAACAAGCAGTAAGGATAAAACTAATAATATTTATTGCTATTATTGTAATTAGAGCCGTTAAAATAATTGTTAAGACCATATTAATCACCTAGTTCTTGCATTGCTTTTATAAAATTTCTTTCGTTTCAATCGCCTTTTATTTAAAATAGCAGATTTTTTAATATATGTTATTTCAATTTTATCTGGGTTATATTCAATCCATTGTTGCGAATCATCATCTTTATGATAGCAATATTTTTCATACTTGCCTTTCATAAAAAACACACCTAGACTCTTTGTTACAACCCCTTTTCTATTTTTATAAAATAAAAAATATGAATTATAATACTTGTTAATGTATTTCAACCTAAGTGGCTTATAAATATATCTATAAATTGGATGTATAATTCCATAAGCTACAAGTGCAACAAAAGCCATTGAAACCCATTCTGTATATATATCATTCACTCTGTGAACGATAAAAACAATAATATTGAATACTGCTATCGTGATAAATACTGTTAAAATAATTGTTAATACCATAACCACTCCGTAATATTGGCTCTTTTCCCTCTCGATACACCATCATCTTTATCATTAGGCTTCTGACAATTAATTTGAACATTATTAAGTAGCCCAACTGTATAACCCTGTTCTTCAAACATAACAGCCATTAACTTATCAAAATATGTAGAGTGTAAAAAGTGAATTTCTACTTCGTTATGAGGTGCTATCAGCGAACCTTCTATTTTATTAACTAAATTTTCGATACTCTCATCATTGCAAAATGTAAAATGAGTTGAATTTACTGTTGACATTGAGTATATAGTTTGTACAAAACTAACACCATATGTGATTTTATTATTGTCGTTCTTATATGTTAGTACATCAGTTATTAATAAAACTGTTTTCATTTATTACCTCACTTATTAATTATTTTTTTATTCATAATGAAGAATAAAATCTACATTTTAACATCTGTATTGCGGTCTAATATTTTAATCTTCTAACCATTTATTATCGAAATAATAGAAAATAAATACTACAACACCAATTAATACACACCAACCAATCCAAAACATAATCAACCAGAAATCGCTCTCTAATCTATCAATCGTCTTATTGATGGTTAAATCTTTATAAAATCTTGAACTATCGGTTATTGTATTATTTTGTAAACTAGTATAAACCGTTCCTTTAATTTGAGATTTAATACCATAATATTTGTATCTCAAATTGCCAATAGTAATGGTATTAATCAAGTCCGTAGTAATAGCTTTAATATTAACTTTCTTACTACTGAAAGTTGTATTTAATAGTTTTACCTGTTTGCAAGTTTTACTATCTCTATCAATCTCATCCCAAGACCAATATGTAACTATTCGAGTGTGCATATGTCCTTTACCATCAGTATAAGTTTTTACTCTCGTATGTTGCGTGTATCTTTCTGTTATTTTCGATACATACATATATTCACCTTTGATAGCCGAATAAGATACTGCATCAACGGCTTTTAGTTCTCCATATACAAAAGCATTACCAATATCAGTTTTCATTCCGTACTGAAACTCTTTAGCATTGTTATTAACTTGTAATGCCGTATCATAGTCTTGTCTTTCTTCCATCATATGGTTGGTAATAGTGTTTGAAATCATAAAACCAACAATAAGCATCAAAGCGACAATAACAACACTGCAAAGAATTTCTCTTTTAGTTATTTTAAAATCTTTCATTCTCATATTATTCAAACAAATTTGTTGGTGCATCAGATGATACATCAAAAGTTATTTTAGCGTAATCTTGTATTTCATAACCTAACATTGACAAAATTTGCGAACTAGGAAATTGCCTTACAAAAGCATTGTATCTTGTTACCCAACTATTATAATTATTACGCACATTAGCAATTTTGTTTTCCGTTACGGCTAATTCATTCATTAATTCTTGATAATTACTTGAACTTTGTAGCTTTGGATATGCTTCTGCAATAGCCTGAATTTGTGTTTTAATTTCTTGCACAGAATTATCACTATTAGTACCTCTAGCTTTAACAATATTCATCAAGGTATCATACTCGTGTTTGTCATAAGCCTTAACACAATCAACTAAATTTGGAATTAAATCGGTTCTGCGCTTTTCCTGAATTTTGATATTTGACTGTGCAGTAGAAATTTGTTCTTCATATGAAATCACCTTGTTTTTTACACCTTGACATCCAAATATAAAACAAGCCACAATGGCAATTACAACAGCCACTATAATTAGAAACAATTTTGAATTTTTTATTTTAATCATCCTTCTTTCTTAATATCATTAAATAATCTATCTAGTGCAATTTCAAAAGCACCAATTCCCGAAAAGAAACTTCCCACTTTTAAGTTATCAAATAAATAAGGCATTGCCTTATACAGTTCTTTATATATGTAAAATAAAACATTTGTTACAATAGAGTTCCCAGATTGTTTGTAGAGTTGGCTATTCGATACCTTGGATTCGCTTTCAGCCTTTCTCATCATTGCTAGATGATTGTTGGGTTCATATTCCTTGATTAACTCTTTTGCAGTTTCTCTGCTACCAAGTTTTGCTGAAAGAAAATCTTCATCTGAAAATCCCATCAGCCTCCAACATTCAAGTGGTGTTAATTTTCTAATTCTATAACAATTTTTATCGTTTTCAATCACTCTTTTATCCCCCAGCATCAATGGTTCTGATTGTTCCTATATTTCCATTTTGAAATGTTCGGAGTCCTTCATCGCATCTTTGCTCACATACTATTTTCATTTATTGCTTTCCTTATTTAATTACTTTATTCATTAATATTCTCCTGACTATTTATATAGCAAATATAATCATCTACTGCCTTTTGAAATTCTTTTTTAATTTCTTTAACTGAAGTGCTTTCAAAACTCACAAGGTTTTTAATCCCTTCGACTTTACCATATAGAACTTCATCTTCGGCACTATAATGAATTTTAGTATAATAGCCTTTATAATTAAGAATATTTAATTTTAATTCATTCATCTTTACCACCATATTTAACAACTATCATTGGTTGTCTGCCACCCCTTGGAGAGTAGTAATTGTAGGGCAAAGATTATCTTTATCCCACACATTACCGGCATAACCTGTGCCTAAATTTGGATTATAAATATTCCCAAGTCTAACAACTTTTAATTCCTTATTGTCTTTCATTTTAATTATTCCTAGCCGATATAATTCCTTTGATAGAGTCTTTATACTGAGCAGGTAAAGTTGGTGAGCAACCATTGACTGAATAAATCCAACTTTTCAGCCCTCCCACTCCAATATGTGCAAGTCTTTCAAATCTACTATCACTCATCTTTTTCATTTGTAATACTATTATCTTTTTCATATGTAATAACTCCATTCATTGGTTGATTTCCAAATCCTTTATAATCTCTAGCAAGTAAAGTATTGGCAACATCAGTTTCTTTTTTAAATTGACTACATTGTTTTGAAAACAACCCTGTCATACTTGAACCATATCCCATTGATGTCTGTCTATACTTCCTCTGCCCCCCGTTCTGACGGTATTAGAAATTTCTTTGTCTAATTTGCCACTACTTATTAAATCGTCAATCAGTTTCTGGACTTTATCATTGTTTACATAATATTTTTCGTCAACCTCATCTTCAAGCATATCTTTTAGCCTTTTGCCACTATCAAAGCCTTTTGGAAATTCAAATTTGCCATTATCTAAATCTTTTTGAATAAGTATCAAATATACTCTTTCACGATTTTGTGGAATACCGTAATCTTTAGCATTTAAAACTTTATAATAGGTGTTATAGCCATATTCGTTAAGTTCGTTGATAAACATATCAAAAGTTTCTTTGAATTTCTTACCTACAATATTCTTAACATTTTCGTAGATACCCCACTTTGGTTTCTTCTCTCTAACAATTCTTAGCCATTCCACAAGTAAAGAACTTCTAGTCTTATCAAGGTTTTCACTACCACAATTTGGACACCTATTTCTTTCAGAATAGTGTACTGTTAGTGGATTATACTCGTGGTTGCAATCGTTACATATCCATTTACTACCCTTTTGATTTCCGGCTACTGAAAAATCCTGACAAGGACTACCACCACAAATCATATCGAAGTCGGCAATTTTCTTTTCGTCAACTTGCGTAATATCACCTAGATTTAAACTTTTATCAACTCCGTGAACCGCACAATAACTTTGTTCTGCAAATTTATCAAATTCACAAAAATTGACAAGTCCATAACCTTTTGATATTGAATTATCGTTTTTATTGCTCATAATACCTTTTTAACTCCCAATATTACTATGTTTATATTTTTAATTTCTTTTAATATCGTTAAATAAATGAATTTCAAGCCACCAATTTAGGAGGGCTTGTAATCCATTTGTGATGATAAAAACGATATTTTATGTATGTTTCTGTATTTTATTTTTTCGTGACAGTTTATTATACTACAACAAATTCCTGAATTGCTGAATAAATATCCTGTTCGCAAATACACCAAATAGTGTTCCAATCAACATCGTGTGCCGTGTGTTCTCTTTCGGCTTGTTCTCTCTTTGCTAATACTAACGAGCAAAGTAGCGATTTTGCAGAAATATCCCAATCATTGCCGTTTTCATCTTTACCTACTAGTCTAACATCACAATCAATTTGACTTGCAATTTCAGTAAACTTTTTAACTGCGTCAATATTTGATAGTTCAATCTTTGCTTTCATAATATCACCTCTTTTCCTTCCATTTTATAATATCACAATATTTATTTTATGTCAAGACTTTTTTCTTAACATTTTATAAATTCGTAAATTATAAATTGCCAAGGATAAAATCAAGTTCACTAATGATTTTAGTTCCATATTTCTGTGCTGCTTTGTTTTTAGCACTTCCAGAATTTTTATCATTAGTAATCAAATATTGTGTTTTAGAAGTTACATTTGAAACAACTGTGCCACCATTTGATTCGATTTTATACACTAACTCTTTTCTATTTTTAAATTCTGTTAATTTACCTGTAATACAAAAGGTTTTACCATCGTATTTTTTATAATGGCTTGATGATAATATTACAATATTTCTAGTTATTTCAAGAATATCTACTAACGGCTTAATCTCATCATAATTATTTTTAACATAAGAATTAATGTTATTCTTTGTTACTTCGCCAATGTCATTTAATGTACTCCAATCAAAATCATCAATAGCAAAATCAATAAATGTTTGTAATCCGTTATCTAAACTAACGGACTCACAATATTTAGCTATTGTCTTAGCGACTGATTTGCCAATACTAGGAATACCAATAGCAACAATTACATTTTTTAATTTGCATTTTTTACTATCTTCAATAGCATTAATAATATTGTCAATGCTTGATTTCCCAAAACCTTTTAATTTTGCAATTTCATCTCTATAATCTTTAAGATGATATAAACTTTTAAAATCAGTAATATACCCCATATCCATTAATAAACGCAATCTTTCATCAGATATACCAACAATATTCATTGCTTCTCGTGATGCAAAATTTGAAATCTTATCGTGAATAATTGCTTTACAATGTTTATTTGTACAGTATAATGTTTCTCGACTATTATCATTCTTGATAATCAATGGTTCTCCACAAGCTGGACAAACTTTTGGTATTTGATAAGTATTACTTCTAGTAAGGTTTTGTGTAATTTTTGGGATAATTTGATTAGCCTTAACAACTGTAATTGTATCGCCAATTCCCAATTCAAGTTCTTTAATAATACTAACATTGCTTAAAGTTGCTCTGGTAACAGTAGTTCCATCAATTTCAACAGGTTCAAATACTGCAACAGGATTAACTAAACCCGTTCTACTTGTTGACCATTCAACATCTGTTAATATTGTTTCATTATCTTCTTGATAAAACTTAAAAGCGAGTGAATGTTTAGGATGATGACCTGTCATTCCAAGAGAATTACAATATGAAATATCGTCAAACATTCCTACAATTCCATCAATCGGAATTTTCTTATAATTACACTCATCCTTAATCCACTCAATCGTGTTAAAACTGTTGATATACCAAGGTACAACTTCAAAACCAAGGCTTGATAGAATATTAAAACAATCAGTGTGACACTGCCCTAAATCCTCACCATTTGCTAGTTTCCAAGCGATAAATCTAACATTTCTTTTGCCACAAATTTCACTGTTTAGTTGTCTAACCGAACCACTAACTAAATTTCGTGGATTTTTATAATCAGTTCCTTCACGAGTTTTTATTTTATTAAATTCATCATATGTAATAATACATTCACCATCAACTACAATTTTTCCCTTAAATGCAATTTCAGTTGGCAAATTTGAAAATACTCTAGCATTATGGGTAATATCTTCTCCTACTTCACCATTACCACGACTTTCAGCTCTAACAAGTTTCCCATTTTCATAAGTTAGAGAACAAGTCAAGCCATCAAGTTTTGCCATCAAAACAAAATCTTTAGTGCCAAAATATTTTATAAATTCATCTAAATCGGTTGTTTTATCCAATGATAATAAAGGATGACTATGCTTTACCTTATTTAGCTGACTAACAACCTCATAACCAACAGATTGAGTGGGTGAATTAGACAATACACAACCCGTTTCTTTTTCTAGGGCAACCAATTTGTCATATAATTCATCATATTCTCTGTCTGTAATAATAGTATTGTTGTTGTTATAATATTCATCTCGGTATCTATTTAATTTAGACACTAACTGTTTTACTTCTTCTATTCTATTCATTATCAACCTCTATAATTATTCCACTACCCCAACTTCAATAATTTGATATTTCATATTTTTATAACACCCCATCTTTTTTAATTCTATTTTAGCTTTTCGTTTATTTTTAAAGATTTTGATGTTTTTAATATGAATAAATGAAATAAAAGTATTATCTTCAGACATTACTTTATTTGAATCATAAGAAATAATATATCTTTTCTTTCTTTTAATATTGTCCATCATATTTCTCTCATAGTTTCTCTATGTGGTTTTACAAATTCATCCATTATTTTCCCACCTATTGTTCATACAAATTTTCAAATTTATACTTACCATTAATAATTTCTCTTAACTCGTCAGGTGTATAACCCAAATCTTCATATTTACCAAGTGCATTTCTTAATGCACATTTTTCAGTAAAATCATCTTCAAATGTTTTGGCTGAGCCATAATCACCCATACTAGATTTATATGTTAATCTATTCATTTCTTTTCCTCATTTCTTCATAATCGGAATATCAATTCCATAACTAATACATTTATCTTTCATATTACCAACTAACATAAACATCAATAGTATCACCAGCACAACCAGTATCATACACTTTCCCAAACTTTCCGAAAGGTGTGTTTATTACTGTTCCTTTTCCTAAAGAAGATGATGCCAAACAAATATAACCGTTTTCGTCACAAATATAACCACTTTCATCAACATATCTGCCCGGAATTTCTAAACCACCACCAGGTAAAATGTTTTCACTGTACCAAGTCCATCTCCAACCATTCCAATATGTAACACCCATATTCATAAATTCATCTGCTGAATATTCAGCCTCATTATCAATAATTACAGGTTCTGTTTCTTCCACTGCAACCGTTGTTGTTTCAGTAACCTTATTCTTTTTCTGCTTGACCTTCGTTATTTTCTTTTTCTTTGGTTTAGCCGATTTTACAATTTTAGACTTGATTGTTGATTTAGTTGTTGTTAATACTTCTTGTTTATTAACCTTTGCTTTTGTTTTAGTTCTTTTCTTTGCCTTTTTCTTTGTACTTTTATTTTTAGTTGTCGTTTGAATAGTAGTAAGCCTAGCAGTTGTTGTAGTTACTGTTGTCGTACTTGCATTATTATCTTTTTTACCGTCCGAATTAGTTGTCATAACTATCGTTGTACATAATGTAGATACCAAAATCACAATCACACAAACAATTCTTATAATTTTTGTTTTACTCAAAATTCACTTTCCTTTATTTAATTTTGAAGTTTTCTACCACAAGTCGGACAAAACAATGCAGTTCTCCTTTTGCCCGAATAAGTATAAATTGTATTATCTCTTTGACCGCAACAATCTGTACATCCTACATCTTGTGGAATAAACTCTAATTTCATATCTGATAAGTCAGAATTTTCTTTAATTCTTAAACAATTATCTCTACAATAAATATTGACAATCTTGAGTGCTATTTCTGCACTCAAATCATCAACATTCAACCCACACTTAAATTTTAAATCAATATCTTTACTCATTTGTTACACCTTAATACATTGATTTTCAAATTTCTTATAAGCATCGAGATAGATTTCATTTTTGTCACCATTGTATGTAATTTCGTAATACATACCATCAGGCAAAATTGTACTAGCCAAAGCCTTATTATTTTGTAGAGTCTTACAAGACCATACAATATAAACATCATCTTCGGTAATACCAATGCTATCACTTTTATCAAGATGATTATTTGCATATTCTGCAACTAATCTTTTTACTGTTTCTTCAAATTTGTTGTTTCCCATTCAATCTTCTCCTTTAATTTTATTTAACACAAAATCTGTACTACTAAATCCGGCTGCACCTTTGTGACCACCGCCACCATACTTCACAGCAAGTTCTGAACAATCAACATTTCCAGAGCGAAGTGAATAAGCCCATCTCTCACCGTCAAAAGAAAAACCAATTAGAATATCATAATCATCGACATTATCAATAACAAAATCATCACTATTTATCATAGCCATATTAATAGCAAAACAATTATAACCTTCGAATTCAGCTTCAAAACCTTTATTTTTACAATATTCAGCCATCATATTCTTACGGTAGTTAATGATTGTTTCACCTTTGCTAACAATTTTACTTATAACATCAATGGAGTTTAAACTATCCCAGATTTGATTTTGTGGTTCGTGTTCGTATAAAGATAAACCTTTTTGAAATTTCTTAGTCACATCATCATACTCAAAAGTCCAAACATCATAATCTGCAATCAGTTGTGTAAAGAAAGGTGCAGTTCTAGTCATTGTGGTACTAAAAGTTTCTTCACAATTCGCCATATACATTAAATAACAATAAGTGAGCATACAACCTGCAATACCGTCATATCTTAGTCCGGCAATCTTTTTGTCATAGTTTTTATATCTTTCTATGGCTGATGCGTGATGGTCAATCCATATAACATTATTGGTGATTTTTAACAACTTATCCATTTCTTCTGGTAAGATTGAGTAGTCAACAATATAAACAATTTCATCTTTTCTTATCTTATCAAATGGAAAATCAATACCATAATTAATTTTAATATATTCATCTTCATATTCATCTTCCAATTCATTCAGTGCTTTAACCCAATAACCAGCACATTTTCCGTCATCATCTATATGATAAAATACTTTCATTTCTTAATCCTCCTCAATTAAGCCTAAGCCATTAATAAACATTGGTTCTATCACTGTCCTAAACCATTCCGTATTAATAGTTTCTTTTGTTGTATAAACATAATTAATCCTACTTTCACAACCAGATGTGTTTTTACCTATCCAACAAACTATATATATTGGGGTAACATCAATCAAAGTATTACTTTTATCTAGTGGAATATCTTTATCAACTAACTTGTTGTAAAATTTAATGGCTTCCGACTTAGTTTCTGTAATTATCGCAATTTTTAGTTTACATTGAGATTTTGTTAATGCTTTATTTATCATTAAATCAACCTCTTGATTTTTTTATAATGGATTATGTATTTGTCTAATAATTTTGTTTCCATATGATAATGACCACAATGCCATTCCGTAAAGTCTAAGCCTTTATCCAACAATGAATCAAAATATTTAGTTAATTTGTCACAGCTATTAGTATATAAAGTTGATATAATACTATAAGGTAAGCAATGAGTAATTACATAGTCCACATTGTAATCAACTTTCTCTAGTTCTCTTATTCCTCTTTTCATTTCGTGATATGCAGGTAATTCTTTATCCCACCACGATAGTTGATTGATTCTTAACATTTTGCCTGACTTGGTTAGTCTGTTATAATCTTTAACTAGGTCACTTAATGTAGGATAGTTTTCTAACCTCAAAATACCATCTTGTATATCGTGACTTTTTGCTCCACCAAATACGAAAAACTTCTTATTATCAAATTCAAATACATACCCTCTCATAAGATGATAAATATTATTCCTAATTTTATGAGCTTTCCCACCGTGATAATTGATAGTCGGAAAATCACCACATAATCTGTCAAAATTTTCGTGGTTGCCATCAACAAATAGCAAAGTAAATGGTTTATTACCTAACCAGTCTAACCAATATTTTTCTTCTTTTGTAGAGTAGAAATAATTCCATACTCCTCCAAAATCACCGCATATAATAACATAGTCATCTTTTGACATTTCCTTTTGTTCTGGAAACATTTTGGTATTAAATCTATTGAATTGAGCGTGAGTATCTCCTGTGATATAAACCATCAGTATCTACCTCCTTTATTAAAAAATATAAGTCAATACAGTTCCCACTATAAATCATATATCTTCTTATATTGTGAATTTTTTAAATTATCTTTAGACCTTCTTACTATTCTATTCGATAATTTTTTAAGAAACTTTTTTCTTTCTTTTCTTGGCACATCAAGTTTTATATATCTACCCTTTTCTTCATTATACCAGATAGGTGATAGATAACTACAACCCGTTTCTTTAACAAGTTTAAACAATTTTTCTTTATCTTTTAAACTTCTGCGATAACTCATAACATCACTCATTTATAAAGATTAAATCATTAACATACTTACAACCATCACCCTTGAATATAGGAATTTCATTATCAATAATCCATTTTCTTCTACCTGTTTCTTCATCAATTTTGCGAATACAACAACTACCTCTTTTAAATTTTGTTGCATAATAATTCCAATCAACAGTTTTCAATTCTAAAAGCATTTTCTTAATATCTTCTTGAGATTTCTTAAATAATTCTTTATGAGAAAAATACGCCCTACCTACCATCTGAATTGAATTTCTGATAGCATCCTGCTGTCGCCAATAAATATTATTGCACACTTCTTCTTTAGGAATATTGAACACCCTAGCATCAAACATTGCCATTTGTTTTTCAGCCTTTTCTTTTAAAGGCATAATATAATCACAAAGTCCTTCAGTTTGTAAATATTCTTCAACATTTTCTGCAAATTTCTTATTGAAAATCATAGTAGCCATACTTGAAGCAATACTTGCACACTTTTGAATATTGTAATCAAACCAAGGCGAAGTATTGATATTTTTGTAATCAACTAAAACCAAGGTAATTTCATCTGATTGAGTATAACCCAAAACACAACCCTGAATATTCTCACACAAATATTTCATTGTGTCTTGCATTGTTTTTGAAAGTACAATATCAAAAGGCTTTGCAAAATGCTTTGTAAATGTATGAAATGCTTTGCCATCAATTCTAATAATTACAGGCATACGAGCTGTTAAATAATTCCGAGAAACAAATTCATACTTCTTCATTCTTTTATCAAAATCACTATAACTCATAAATATCTCCTTTACACCATAAGCAATTCCTTAATATAGAGCTCTTGAGATTTCTTTCTTTTCTTGTATGTATTGTCATCAACAAGTTCAGAATGTTTGCTCTGAATATCTGCTCTTGCTCTTCGGACAGTTTCAAAATTAATAAAACCATTATCAAAATGATTTGATAAAACATCTCCAAATGGTTGTGTTAAAAGATTTGGAGATAACTTTGAAATGACTTTCTTGTATAAATAAACATCATCTGTTCTAGCAACTCTATCTCTAACAAGTAAATCATAAATTGTTTCTTTAACTTTGGCATTTCTACTACTAGTCATAATTGCACCTAACTTTCTATTATAAATTAGAACTATAATTAATTATGGTTGTTTTTAATAGGAACAACCAAACCTTGTGGAATAGTGTTATCACCACTTTATAGCCCTAGCACACGCCTTTTGTCGGAGATGATATTTAACAATAAGAACCTTCCGCCATTTCTTATTATTCTGGTGCTGATAGCGAGATTTGAACTCACACGCCTAAGCAACAGATTTTGAATCTGTCGTGTCTGCCTATTCCACCATATCAGCAAATATTAATTTCCAACTACTATGTAAAGATATTTCTTGCCCCATTTAATTAATAAACAATCAAGTTTATCAAGAGTAATTACAAGTTCTGGTTTATTCTTTCTCACTATACTTGTAGAACTAACCATTCCGGCTTCTTTCATAAGTTTTGGTAAAAATCTTGTATCTGTAAATAATGTTTTTTCTTTTTCATTTGTTTCCCAATACACAAAAAACAAAAAATCTGATTAAGGTTTTAGATTATTATTATATTTTCGTTACATTTTATAAATGTAATATAACTTGTTAATTTGGCTTTAATTCAATATTTAAAACCATATTTTTAATTTTATATCAGTTATTTTATAATGTCAAGTATATTTTCGTGACATTTTATAGTTTGTTAAAAAAATGATAGCTTTTGCTATCTTTAATCATATGTTAATTTATACTAGTTTAAAACAAAGGCTTTGAAGAACAACTTCTTGAAATTGTTTTATACCTATGCAAATTTATACTAGTTTAAAACAATGATTCAACCACCTTACAGCAGAAAAAGGTTTTATACCTATGCAAATTTATACTAGTTTAAAACCTCAAATCATAACCATAGGTATTAATTACATAGGTTTTAGTGAGTGCAATATTACCTCACTCTTCGGCAGTAAAATCTACCGTTACTCACGAATATCAAAATATCATATGTAATATATTCGCTTTCTGTTTTAATGATTAAGAATTTTCATTCTTATCATCTTCTTCTACAAATTTTGTTGACATTGCAATATTTCTTGCTGCGTTAAAATCTGCATTTAATTTAGCACCACAAGATTTACAAACAAAATGTGCTTGGTCAACTCTTTGACCCTTTTCTAAATTACCACAGCAACTACATATTTGTGATGTGTATTTTGGGTCAACTTTTCTTACTTCTATTCCATATTTATTTGCTTTATATGTAATATACTGCTGTAATTGATAATAAGACCATTGACGAAGAATAAAGGATTTCTGGCGATTATTTTTAGAATTATCTTCAATTTCTTCAGAACTCTTTGGATTACCTTTTGTATCTTCATCACCAAAGCCTTTTAGATTTTCAAGATTAATATATTTTGCACCATTGTTTAATGCAAATTTAACAACCTTATTACTTACATTATGATTATAATTTTGAACCCAATTTTTCTCATAATTCTTAAATCTATTTAGTACGGCAAATTTCTTTTTTCGTCCGTGACCACCACTATTATTTGCCATACCTTTTTGCAATCTCTTATATTTAGATTGTATTTTTGTTCTCGTTTTAATAAAATCATCTGCCGAACCAATTCCGACTCTTTTATAGTCACTTGTATTTAAGGCACACATAGCAGGAATTGCAATACCAAGGTCAACACCACAGACAACATCTTCGGATAGTTTAACCCGAATTTTAGGAACTTTTAATGAAAGATTTAAAATAATCTTTTTCTTTTCAATTCCAATGGAACTACCTTGAACTTCATATACTCCTCTGACAATGTTATCAAACACCGAGCGGAGTTCTTGAGATTTGTTTGGACTACCAAATATAATTTCAAAAGTGATATTATTCGCAAATTTAATAAACATTTTAAAATCTGATTTATATAAATGTTTTAAGAAATCGTCATAATCTTTATAGTTATGATATATACCATTCTTTAGATGAGGGTTTGTTTCAAGCAATCTAACATAATCTCTGTGGACATAAAGTGGATTTGTTGCACGATAAAATGGCAATGACACCCTACCATATCTTAAACCTTTTTTCATAGCTGTACTAAATTCAGATTTTACTTTTTTAGTAAAAGTACCTATCTGTAATCCTTTTGCAAATTGAATATCTTTATCATAAGCACTGCCTTTTTTACTTGTACTAATTCTGCTATAAATATTATTTAATTCTTTCTTATTTTCTTTACTGGTTTCCTGCATCATACTCACATATAAAGCCGACATATATTGGTTCATTGCTTTATTCTGAGATTCCATTCCATCTCGCAAATATTTATAAACCCTATCAATTTCTGCTTGGTCGCCAACAGGAAATATTTTTACTTTTCTTGTGATTACAAATGTTTCACCCATATTTATTTTAACTCTTTCTTATCTCTTATTTTAGGAATGTGGTAGTGGCACTAGTTTTATTTCAAATCACAAGTGCCAAAACCACAGAAAATAGAATAATCGTGGAAATTTAATTTTCTAAGACTCCATTATTTGGAAATGGATATTAAATCCATTCTTTTTTATTAGAAGGAAGAAAACTCCAGCCACATTTTTAATTATAACAACTGACCCATAAAATAGTCAGTGTCAAACGATGTTATAATCGGAACTTCCGATTTTTCGACAACCGTAGGCTTCGTAATACCTAATAATTTGTCAACTTCATATTTAACTTCAATAGGTTTGGTTTTATTATTACTAAAAATAATATCTGCCTTATTCCTATCGTTCACCCTATAACCTCTTGCCATAACATTCATCATAACAAGGTCATAGATATTTGGTTTGTTAAGATGTTCAATACCATAACAGGTAGCCGTTACACCTCTCAGATTGCTTTCAAGATTGTCGCCACCATAATGTTTGTGAGTATTTTGTAAATTCATATCACACCAAATAAACTTGCGTTCGACACAATCAAAGATAACAGGAATGGCAACAGTGCTATTTGATGTTAAGTCAATTTTCATTTCAACTGTTGATGGTTCAAAGATTTCACCACTGTTTACATATTCTCTTTCCATCCAGCCAAATCGACAATTTGGAAGTGTTGAAAATCTCTGTCCACTAAAACTATATACTTGGAATACTACATATCTACCTGTATTTTTTGCAACTTCATCAATTTCAATATCAATAAATTCTGCAACACCTTTACCGTTAATATCACCACCATTGACAATATCTCCGGAATGATAAGCTCGATATTTTGATGAACGAAGATTTGTATAAGATATATGTTCTACATAATCCCAATTTTTATCATAAATAACCGCTGATAAATCAATATCAACTATTGAATGTTCGGTATTAGTCCACCAAATAAAGCCCCTAATAGTATTTGAATTTTCCTTGATAGGAATTTGACTACCTCTAACAATGGTTTTAACGGCTTTACTTGCACATCTTTGATTAAAAGGAACAAGATAATTTTTTAATTCATCATCAACATATACATTTCCCATTGGTTCTTTCTCTGCATACTTTTCAACTAAAGCATTAAGACATATTTTTGAAATAGACTTGCAAACTTCATCTGAAATCTTAGGAAGGTTATTTGGAACAACCATTGCTTTTGCTAAATTCCCCTTTGGAAAGAATACTCTTACAGGTTCATTATCTGTCATTCTTCCAATAAAGTGTTGTCTAACCTGTAATAAAACAGGATTAGAAACTTCTTTAGCTACCTGTTTAAAGGCTTTAATAATTCTACTTGGATTTTTAGCTTCTCTAATAAGTTTATCAAGTTGTCTAGCAAAATCACCCGGTCTATTCTGTAAAATATTTGCAGCCGTTTCCATATCGTTCTCTAGGATAGCCTTTTGAACTTTACCTGCAAAGAACAATGGTTTCTTTTTATTTCTTAAAATATAAAAAGCATTGCGAACTGAATTGTATTTTTTAATGTACCAATATTCACTAGGATGAATAATTTCGCCAATACGAACCCATTCAAACTTATACCTAAACATATCTTCAACAATGTTATTACATTCAGAAAGTAAGTCCATTATCATTCTTCTTTCAGGTCGTTTCAAATGCTTGTACATTGTTTTTTCTGATAAACTAATATCACCACCAGAAAGAGCAGTTATTAATCGTAATACATCTGTTGCAGTTTTGAAATATTTACTGATTGAACTAGCATTTTTAATTGGTGCTTTTTCAATAATTAGTTTACAAACATATGCAACATTTTCCTTTAACGGAATTTCATCAGGTAAATACTTTTCATAATCTGAACAACTCGTAATGATTGTTTCAATATCTTCTTTGTCTTGTTGAGAAATAGAAGTCTTGCTATTCACTAGATTTGTAAAAATATCCATTAAATCTTGATGGCTTCCTAGTGATAAAACAGTCATTTTATTATCATCAATCAATGGTAATCTTTCATTTTTCTCGTATTTTGGTAATAATGTGCCGGAAGACCAATAATGAATTTTTGCATTTATGAATAATTCTGCTTCACTTGCTTCCATAACTTGTTTAGGAAAGTTTGGGTACATTGGTTTATATTCAACATCATCACCTACAAGAATTTTTAATTCTGGAATTATGAAATGATAAAAAGAAATTATTTCACTTTTATCTAAATGAGATAATTTCTCAAACAATTCTTTTGAAAAGGTAAATCCCAATGATTGAATATTCTTTAAAATTGAAACAATTAATGATTTCTCAATATTGTCTTGTTCATATGTAACATTCTTTGGTTTAATTTCAATTAAGTTTTTTCGTTGTAATAATATTTTAGATAATTTAATGTTTTTCATTACAATCTCCTTTACTTAAAATTCGGAAATTGCCGGAACTATCGAAAACCATTATTATAAAATAAAAAGAAGGAAGTCCCGGCATAGCCGACAAAAAAATGATGGAAATTTTATACTCTATTTCTTATAGGTGCTCTACCAATTGAGCTAACTACCCGTAGGTAGTGCCGGACTCGAACCGACAACATCCTGCTTAACAAGCAAAATATTTAGAAGGATGAGTATTTTCAGCCATCAGTGGTGTGCCATAAGAGATTTGAACTCTTGACATCACGATTAAAAGTCGTGTACTCTACCAACTGAGTTAATGACACATATATATTGGGTGGAAGTAAAGGAGTTGAACCTTTTCTTGCAGGGTCACAAACTGCCGTGCTTACCGTTACACTAACAACCACATATATTGGGGCATATGGCTGGAATTGAACCAGCAATGACGGGATTTTCAGTCCGCTGCCTTAACCATTTGGCTACATATGCGTGTTTGGCGGCTCTACGTCTTTCGTGTTGCAACACTTAAATTCTACCGCTAATTAGTGTCCTTTAGATAATCGTCATTATCGCACCCACTAATAAAGGCTATTCCTTTCTTCATAGACTTACGAGAATTTGGCAGGAGAGGAAGGATTTGAACCCTCATCTACATCGGTTTTGGAGACCGGAGTTCTTGCCGTTAAACTACTCTCCTATGTTTTGTTTTCACGGATATAAACTTATATTCTCGGGATTTTCCGTGTCTATCCTAAAGACCAAACAAGAGCTGAAACAACACAACATCACGGTTCGGTTGATGGTGACACAAACAAGATTTGAACTTGTATTATGTCATATTTAGGGTTGCAAAATCCGTACAATAAATACGAACAAATGAACTAGGAGATACTACATTTACTGTATATTTTAAATCTTGCAACCCATTGGTGGGTATTTGAGGAATCGAACCCCAGACACCTCGGTTATGAGCCAAGCGTTCTAACCAACTGAACTAAATACCCATATATGGCTGTGGTGGTTGGATTTGAACCAACGATGTAGGAGTCAAAGTCCTATGCCTTAACCACTTGGCGACACCACAATATTTGGAGCGGATAAAGGGATTTGAACCCTCACAACAAGTTTGGAAAACTTGTATGCTACCATTACATCATATCCACATATGGTTATAAAATAAATTATATCTTATAACCATTAAGACTATGTATTACTTTTCTTCATCAACTTTAATAAACTTATCTGATGTAGTCTTATCATCAGTAGTTTTTTCTTTATTCTGTTCAACATTATTTATAGTTGTGTTTGTAGTTGTTGAAAGCAAACCCTTAATAGGTTCTGCAACGCTTGTAACTAAATTCTTAACTTCATCATTTAATGATTTTCCATTAAGTGCTTGATTTTCTACATTCAACTTTTTCATAAGTGTTGGAATATTTGAAAGCGTGTCAATAAGAACATTGCCTGTTTCACCATTAGAATTACCACCAATATTTACAAATTCTGCGTTCTGACCGATATTAGCCATAATTTCCGCTGTCTTTGTTGCAATAGTAATTTTAGCTTCATTCTCAATCTTCAGCTTTTCAATTTCAAAGTTGACCTTTTCATTTGAGGCTCTAGCTTCTGCTAATGCTCTTTCACCTTCGGCTTGTGCCATTAGTTTTTGCTTTTCAACTTCCGCTTCTGCAATACCTCTTTGTCTAATGACTTCAGCTTCTGCGATACCCTTTTGTTTTGTAACATCTGCAATAGCTGTACCTTCTTTTCGTGTCTTTTCTGCCGTTGCTTCTGCCGTAATTTTTGTAGCACTTGCCTCTTTCTCAGCAACTTGTACTGTTGCATCGGCATTTACTTTACGAACATTTGCTTCAGCTTCTGCTTCAATTTCTCTTTTTTGCTTTTCCGATTCAGCCTTTGTAGCAATTACTTCCTTTTCTTTTATTGCTGCAAGATTTGCTTGTTCCTGTTTAACAACTTCAATCTTACCTTGTTGTTCTGCAACCTCTTGTTGTCTAATAGTTCTCTGCAATTCACCAGCAATTTCAGCATTTGCATTTGCTTTGTCGGTTTCTGCTTTAAACTCCGCAATTTTTAGGTTGTTATCTCTCTGCTTTTCAGCAACTGCAAGTTTTGATGTAAGTTCATTCTGTGATGCAACCTTTTCAGATTCTGCGTTTTGTGTACGAATTGCTTGACCAACAACTGCCTTCTTATTTTCTGCCTCTCTACGTTTATCTTCCATATCAAGTGCAGCGATATTATCATAATAACCATTGTTATCTGTAATATCCTGAATATTAAGAGATACAAGTTCCATTCCCATATTGACCATTTCATCAGAAACAATTTTCTTAACATTATCAGCAAATGCAACCTTATCACGAAGAACTTCTTCAGGTGTCATTGATGCTACAATATCTCGTACCGCACCGGTTAATGTCAATCTAACATCATTAACAATGCCGTTTTGACCTTTCTCTTTAAATGAAATAATAGCTTTTCTCAAATTATCTATATCATTCGTATCTGGTCTAATTTGTGCAGTCCAATCAATTACAATAGGAACTGAAGTTTTTGTCTTTACCTCATCACTATCCGCAGCTACGGTTAGCATACATAAGTCAAAATATTGAGCCTTTCGGAAAATTGGAATTACGAATGAGCCACCAGATACTTTAATCTTTGGTTCTTTACCACCTGTAATAATCAATGCTTTGTCAATATCTGCAACTCTATAAATTAAGCACAAAAAAATAATAATTGCTACGATTACTGCAACTGTAATCCCAATCGGAACAAAAAATGATGTCATTTATTTACCTCTCTGTTTTCTTTATATTTCATCTATATATAAATTGAGCCATAGGTCTTTCACCCATAGGAGCAATGGTCGGCTTGTCCGTACGCAACGCACCAACATTTAATTTTGCTAATTCTTTTGCTAATTCTATTTCATTGCTTTTTCATATTCGATAATTTTAAGGATAAGTATATACGGAGTCGAACCGCTCCACCCTCTCTCGTGAGGATATGCACCCGTTACACCTAATACTTTAATTCCTGCCACACTAGCTAAGATAATGGCAAATCAAATACGGCTTTTTACTCACTACTCAATATTGTATTTGTAATTTTCGTAACAGTTTATAGTTAGTAAAAAAATATTTCTTTTTCTTACTACTCTTAAAGTATATCACATCTTTTATTAAATGTCAAGTCTTTTTTCAAAACATTTTAAAAAAATTATGAAATAATTACAGATGAATTTAATATACAAAATGGTCTAACACCACTATTATACCAAAATGGAACATTACTTATAGTACCACTCGTTCCAACAATGCAAACATTATCTGTTGCATTTTCACAAATTGTAGAAACACCTGTTGCCAACCAAGAACTTTTATCTTCTGCCGTGATATACTCTCTATACCGGCGATAGTTGTCAGCAGTTAAAATTGAAACATTATCTTCACAATACATTCCCTTATTTGTGCCATCATCACACATTAGATTTACTTTATGTGGTACAATATTTTCTCTTCCTACTACATCGGCTAATTCTTCATAAAATTCACCATTGCAAAATTCTCTTACTAGGCTATTAATATAATTACTATTAGAACCATATGACATAACTGTTGCCGAATGGTTAGTAATTAATGCCGTGGTATCAACATTGTGACCTAATACCACATATTCCCTATCACCTAATTTAACAAATTCACCAAGTCCACAATCACCTAAAGTTCTGGTTTCATTTGTTTTCTTTTCTTCATTGGTATCATCAATGATTAAAGAACAAATGCCATCATCTTGCAAAACTTTAACATTAATGTTATCTGGCAAGTTATTAATAAGATTAATTTTCATTTCTAACCTCGTTTCTTAAAATTTCGTAACATTTCTTAATGTATTTATATATTACCATATGAATATCTAAAAGTCAATACTTTTTCTTGATTTTTTTCAAGAAAATTTTAAATATCTTGAAAATTTTCCTTAACTAATCATATCTCAATGGTGACTAAAATCAATGACTGTTGACTTTAGATAAGGCATAATATCTCTTTCTAAGGCTTGTTCATCTGTCCAATCATCGCTATATTCTACCTCAACGAAAACACTAAGATTATCTTCTTTAATTCTTTTCATTGACTTATCAACAATATCCTGAATGTATTTCTCAATTTCCTTTTTGCCTTCGACAGAATCAATATAATTATGCACAAAATCGAAGTTGTAGCCATCCATTTCATACTTGTCCATAACTCTATAACGAGCGATATATTGTAATTCTTCTCTAATAATTTTTTCAACTTTTTCTTTTCCGAACTTTTCGGCTTTTAGAACATCATCTAACACAATATGTTCAACCAAAATTGACATAGAATCTTTTAATAATTCATCTTTAATTTTATTCTCTGAGGTGAAACCTAGAATAAAACTACTGCTACTGCTGTTTGTTACAAAATCGCTTCTCACTTTCATTATTCTACCTCCCTTAAAATTACAAAATCATCATTATCTTCAGCTATAATTTTGATTAAATCAGACATTGCACTATCATCATAAGAAATTGATTTATCAAAAATATAATATCCCTTGTTTAAATAGTCAATGGCTTTATTATAATAATTAACCAAATAATCTTCATCTTTTAAAATATCTTCAATGGTGTCATTATCCCACCCAAATTCTGATATAAACTCTTTATCAAATTCATCTTTGGTTTTATATACTTCTGCTTCACAAGTATCATCACCGGTACAATCAATAATCCCTTGGATAATTTTTTTATACGCACCTAAGACTGGATATTTCTTTACAGTTTCTTTATCAAATTCTTTATTCCTGAACGCAACAATATAACTACTGCTAGAACTATTCGTTACAAAATCACTTCTAATTTTCATTATACCAACTCCTTTTCTTCTCTATCACAAAGAACAATATCCCTACAAATCGGACAACCACCACCACACATTGCTCTATCTTTACAACTTGGACAAGAATTACATAATGAATTTCTAAATTTATTAAATACATCACTATTCCAAGCCTGTTCTATAGAATATTTATGTAGGTCAACAAAATACTTGCTGTTTTGATTACCGAATGAACAAGGCATAGCGTTCATTTGACTATCAATATACATCGAATATCTACCACCCTCACAAAAATCAATACTATCCATATCAATATGTTTTGCAAAGTTTACAATACCACCACAAGAACAAGAATCAAAACCAATCTTATGTGGATAATTGTCCTTATCAACTAATTCAAAAAACTCCTTAACTTTTGGATTGTCCATTGTTAAGATATTCTCTTTTTTGCCTAAACCAATAGGTTTATAAAGTAGAAATACTACTGCATTAATTCTGCTATCAAACCCACCATTTTTTAGTTTATCAATAGCATAATCAATAGAATTTTTACTTAACACAAAATGAATGTTTGTTTTAACACCGGCTGACAGTAACATATCAATGGCTTTTTGTGTATAATCGGCAAAATGTTCAGATACTGCAACTGCACCACAATATTTCTTGCAAAGTTTTGCCTTCCATTCAGTCATCATAATTCCCGAAGTGGTAAAGTTTGGCACAATGCCATATTCGTTTGATAACTTTAGAATTTTTTCAAAATGTTCGTGAGTATCTGGGTCACCTGCACCACCTAAAGCATATTGAAATGTTTTACCTTTGCATTGCTCTAGGATAGACTTGTAATCCTCTAATGACATATTAGCTCCACAACGGTCAATGGCTCTTTGGTAACAATCAACATTGCATTTCTTTGCACAAACGCATTTATTCATAATTCCGACATCAATTAATGCTGGAAAACATCTCATAAATGGGTCAACACCTGTATCTTTTCCATTTTCAATAACACCAGTTCGGACATAAAACCCTGTATTTTTATCAAATACTTCAATAAATTTATTCTTTTTGTCAATAAATTTAATCATATCACATATAACTCCTTTAATTTTTTCTCATTGATATATTACAATGCCATTATTTTTCCAAATTTTCTTTTGGTCATCATCATTTCTTTTTTTGATTTAATATGAGCCACATATTGGAAAATAAATTGCAATTTCACGAGCAATAAATAATGAAATAACGATAAACATAATATTTGTAACTGTTATTTTTATATTTTGCTTTTCAATAATATGTTGCATTAACATAATTATTGACAAAACAACAAATAAAGAAATAACTACTATATTTGCACAATAAATTGTATTCATATATTTTCTACTGTTCGTAACACTCTTTAAATAGTGGGTCATTACTCCTACTTTTTAAATACTTATATTCTTTATCCAATTTTTCGTAGAGATAATATTTCCTATCTCTATCTATTGTGGTTATAAAAGTTTTCCCTTTGCCATTTACATATGTTAAAATTGCAGTTTCGCCTTTTGGCAATTTTTTAATAACACTGTTCTTATTCATTTAGCCACCATTAACTCATATAATTTAAAAATTTGTCACACATTGACCCAAGGCGAAGAGCCTCTTTGATTAAACATATTGTGTAATCTTTGCAATCTTTGACTTTATCTTTTGTGTTAAAGCCATATTTAATTGACTTCCACACTTCTTTAGTTCTTTCCTTTAATAAATCTGTTGTTTCATCTATTTCTTCCATTCCATCAATTAGAAAAGTATAACCTTCACGCAATGAATTAAATTGAGGTTCAACCAAATTAATTATTGCCAAATTTTCATCCAATAATTTTTGCACTTCTTGAGTAGTAACCGAAAAATTCATTCTGTTTCCTCACTTTCTTCAACGAGCGTATTCCAGCAATCAATACAAGTTACAGCACCATCCATTTCGGTAAAAATATTATTTGTATTAAGAAATTCTTTTGCCTTTTCAACTGTTAAAAATACTGTTTCAACAAAACTTAATATTTTGCCTGTTTCTTTGTCCTTATAATAAATCAATACCATTCTTAATAACTCCTTTAAAGTTCACAACTTTTCATAAAACACTTTATTCTAACAACCACAAAATAGCACACATATAAAGAACGCACAGTATTCTCATAATAATCATAATAATATGTAATTTCTTGTTTTCTTCGCTATCATCAAGAAATGATACAAAGTAACCAACTAAACCTAAGATAAAATAAATTTTGTACTGAATGTTATTCATCTATTTCTTTATACCCTTTCATTTTTACACCACAATGAGGGCAGAAATCAACACTACAAGCTGGATATGTTGCAATCATAAAAATAAAATCACAATTACTACATCTCTTTTTATTGTTGTCACGAGTTTCAAGCCATTTAGCTTTTTCAGGCAGTCCAAGTTCATACTGTTTACAATTAGCTATTACTTTATTGAACTGTGCTTTTGCAATAACTTCATCAAGGTAATAATCACCTATATTAAAGTTCAGTTCTTTAATTTTTTGCTTAATCTCATCAACCTTAATAAACCTACTCATTATTAACACTCCAATCTAAAGCCTGTCCACACCTTTGGCAATAAGCATTTATAACGCCATTATCTTTGCCACTATCCATAGTTATTTCACCACACCGAGGGCATCTCTTAAAAGTTGAACTGTAACAACTTGGCATCACTTTCTTGGGTGTTTGTTTTGCAACAACATCTCTAATAGTTTCCATTGCTTCTTCGATAACCCCACTAGTAAAAGGCATTTCTTCTTCAATGATTTCAAGAGCTCTCTTAATTTCCATTGCATTCACCAACCTTTTTCGACATTCTCGCACCGCAATGCGAACAATAGTTGTCAATTACGTAACCGCTATTACCGCGTGTTGCAAATACAACATTTCCACATTTGGAACATTTTAAACGCAAACCAACTCTTGTCACTCGCTCCATTTCAAGGTTGTTTGCAACCTTTTTCCATTCTGCCGTGCAAGGTTCTTTGAACTCGTATTGTTTACAACCGTTGTTGTCGTATCTGTCAGTTTCATTCATTATGCTTTCAACACTCCTTTTTGGGTTTACCAAGATAATCTCCAATCTTTTCATTGATTGTTTTTTGTAAATCAGTTAATGCTTTTTCTTTTTCATATTCTGAAATCAGATATAAGCGATAGATAAAGGCAATAAGACTATCATCATCAACTTCATCAATACAAGTTACAATACTATTCATTTCGGCAACATTATTTGTATTAAGAAAATTTTTTGCCTGTTCAACTGTTAAAAATGTTTCTTTAACAAAATTTAATACTTTGCCTGTTTTTTTGCTTTTAAAATAAATCATTACCATTTCAATAACCTCTCTTTATTAAAATCCTCTAAAATATAATTTCATAAATAACATCATTGTGGTATTTTCCACATCTGTCTTTAAACACATCAGTTAATACATATTTTTTGCCACGATATTTTTGGCAAAATTTATCATAATGTTTCTCAACAGGATTTCCACCTATCATTCGCCATTCGAGTCTATGAATATGATAGTCGTTAATTATCTTTTTTAACTCTCTATAAATATCAAGCCCTATTGTGATATTGTTTCTGTCAAACGAAAACAATCCAAAATCATAAACACAAGATGAGTACCAATCTACTCTATATGTAAAATAGCCTATCAGTTTACCGCCATCAACGATAGCATATTGATAAATACTACCATCACTGTTTTCTTCAATGGAAGGTAATGAATTGCCGATATAGCCTATATAATACATCATATCTTCGGTGTAGTTATATTTCTGTATTTTTGTTAGAATTTCATTTTTATGAAGTATTGCTGGAACAAGCATTATTTTTCTCCTTTAATCTAATATCCATTTTTGCACCACAATGAGGGCAAAAATCAGCACTACGATTTTATTTTCTGCCTTATTATTTTATAAATAATATCTTTTGTTTTTAACTTTAATATATCTGCCCTTTTTATTGAAATAACAAACTTTACTCACTATCATTTTTTCATAGTAATTATCATTGTATTCCAACGTAATAGATGTACCATAATCCTCTCTGACAACACCACAAGAAAGTATAATAGGTGTATCTTTGATATATTTTTTTACACAATTCGCACAGTACATATAAGTTTCAAGATTTGTTGTAACAATATCAAATCTTCCAAGAGATTTACCACATTCCTCACAAAACAATTCAGCATATCTATATGGTAAATAATCTGTGCTTTTAGCCCAAGTTCGACCACTTTTATTAAGTTTATCTAATTCCGACTTCCATAATTCCATAACTTAAACACTCCAATCACTTAGCATAATGCGAATAAAGGATATTTACATTTATGTTTTTTTCATCCCATAACTACAAAAGTCATTTTCTCTTACTGGACAAATACTAACCTGACGGCAACAATGATGGTTAAAGCCCAATGAACGCACCGAAGGTTTCATATTTGCACCATAAAATTTGCAATTTTTACACCTAACAATATCTAACTTAGCCAATCCTTTAATCGCTTCAACAAGTACGGCTTGTGCATCATCTTCCCAACCGCCTTCATCAAGTAATCTTACATTTTGACGAAGTTTTAATAAATCGTCTAAATTTACCCATTTACTCATTAATTTTACCTCGTTTATCTTCTTCATAATCTTTAATTCTTGAAATTACTAATTTAGCACTGTCAATCTGATAATGTCCATTGTTTCATCAATGACTCCAGTGGAAAGGGCAACATAAACAGTCACTCTTTTGTTTCTCTTCACACATTTTTTCTTTCGTGTATGTAATCCTTGGTAATATTACAACCAGTCATTTCTTACCTCTAACATTGTAGTATCATCAAGTAAAAATTTTTCGATTCTATCTAATGCTTCTTTTACTTTTTCAGGATTATTTCTCCACTTAATATGAAAGAACTCATCTTTGTCAATTACAATTCGGATAGTGTCCGGTGAGAGGTCATCATAGATAATATACCAAATTGCATTTATATTAATAAATGTAATTTGCCCATTGTTGACCATCTTAATTATTTTATTCATTTTTTGTGTCACCTTTTCCTAAATATTTCTCGATATTTTCTTCTATACAAAGATAAATAATCGAATATAACCTAGCAATATTGGCATCATCCCTAGTTGAATTGATAAACCATCCATCAATAACTTCTCTTATATCATCAAAACTCATATTTAATCATCTCACTTCCACAACACGGGCAATAAGAAAATCTTTCAACTTCATTATCACCATTATTAAAAGTTGCTCCACATTTACCACAAGTATATAATAAAAAGGCACTTTTAGACTTTTTAAGCACTTTCCATTTGCTACACACTTTTCCATTAGAAGGTTTGGGGAAATTCTCTATAATATCTAAAATTCTATTGTTATAAAGGGTAATATAATCTTCCCATTCTCCATAATAATCATCTTCATCCATAAAATTTTCAATTCTTTTATAAAGTTCTTCACGATTAACTAGCATTAATATCACCTTTTTCAAAATAAAACTTGACAGTCTTATGCTTTTCTTCAACTATCCCGTATTTTTTAGCCAATCTATAAATAAAAGTCTTTTCCAATCTTTCTGTCATTGTTTCCAATCTTTTTCGGAAATCTTCAAGTTCATAGGTTGATTTATAAAAATTACACATCCGGCAAGATGGATTATAATTTTCAATTTCATTTGCTCCGTTATGCCAATATACACTTGTAATATGGTCAACTTGCATTGTTTTCATTGTGAGTTCACAACCACAATAAGCACAATGTCCATTATATTTATTAAACACTAGTTGCCTAGTTTTTTTATTAATTGTTTTTCTTTTACTCATCGTTATCAAACTCTTCCTCACTAAGCCAATGTTCATAATCGTCACCAGCCAACCAATCAAATCTATCACATATATGATACAAAGTTAAATTATCCAAATAATACAAAGCTACCTTATCAAACAGTCTACGACTAACAGCTCCTTTTCGACTTTTAATAAAGTTAACACAATAATTTGCCTCATTTCTATCGGCAAAACCAAAAGACATCCAAGATTTTCTAAAGGTTCTTTGTGACATTTTGGAAATTGGTTTCATAAAAACTCTCCTATCTCACTTTCCTTAATATTCGACGGCTTCTTGCCTATTAATAAAGAAATGTATGCCTTTAGTACATTCATTCCATCTATTTTCATCAAAGTTTGGCTCTTCAACAATTTCACCAACTCGATAAATAAAATTACGGTCATAGTTACTTGCAACTGATTTAATATCGCAAGGTATGTACTTATCAAGATATTGAATAGATAAAACTTCTGCTTTATCACACCTACATTCTCTCTCTGTAGCTGAGCAACGCCTTGCATCTGACAGAATTTTTAACTCTATAATAAATTTACCAGCCTTTTTATACCCAATAAAAGAGCCAGTATCTGGACAGGCGTATGGAATAAACGGAATATTTTTAGCACTATGTAAATCAGCACAATGCAAATTAGCACCTTGTAAATTAACACCGTATAAATTAGTATTACGCAAACTAGCACCAATTAAATTTACACCTCTTAAATTAGTACAACTCAAATCAGCACTACTTAAATTGACACAATTCAAATCAGCACCACTCAAATTGGCATAATTCAAATTGGCATAACTCAAATTGGCATAATTCAAATTGGCATAACTCAAATCAGCACTACTTAAATCTGTGCCACTTAAATCCGTGCCACTTAAATCTGCCCTCATACCTTCCCAATTTTCGCAATCTTCGTTAAGCCAGTGTTGGTGTTTTTTTAATATTTCATTTAACTCTTCTTGTGTATATCTTTTCATTTTAAAAACTCCTTTTTATTTTAATAAAATCTTAATTTTATATACAATAGGCTTTAACAGCTTCGCTTTCAGTGGCATATATATCCCAAGCATTATATTCATTTCCTTTGGTATCAACTACCACTGCTGTATCATTTGTAATATATATATCATCAACAGTACATTCAATAACAGATGGCTTATTATCTTCTATTGTATAAAAAGTATCACCTTTATGTAATTTTCGATTACATACAACTGTCTTAGGAATAGAATTAACATTATACATATCCCAAGACGGTTTTAATAATCCACCTAATAAAAATTCGTCTTTTATTTTTTCAACTTTGATTAAATTTTTCTCCCTATATGCTCGAAAATACAAATCATCATTTGTTTTTGTATTAATACTAGCAAAATCATCAATTTTGCTGTCCTTAATTAAAAGAATTAAAGATTTCGATGGGTCACCATTAATATCTTTAATGACAATTCCTTTCATACCATCATCAAATGTTAATATGTAACCTGTTCTTAAATCACTCTTTTTAAAAACATTCATTAATTATCCTTGCCTTTCTTACTAATAAATTGTTTAGCAATTCCTCTAATTCTATCTTCAAGTTCTTTCTTTAAAATATACGACCCTTTATCATTCAACGTAAATTAAACCCCATTTCGCTAAATTTATTAATAGCATCTTCAAAATAAACCTGACCTTTTGACATATCTATGGTTTCATTTATAACAAGTCTAAAATTATCCAACATTTCTTTCTTTGTTAAATATCTGTTGCCGTTTTCTCTATAAATACAACCACTATTATTATCTTTAAGTTGAACAAATACCCTATAACCAAATATTTTATCTTCTGTGGCTGATATTTTCATTACAAAGGAAGGGAAAGGAAAAGGTTTGCTAAATATCATTAAGTCTGAAAAAAATAAATCTAAAAAATGAACATCAATATATACACACCATTCTCTTTCATCAAAGACTGTTGTAATAGTTCTATTTCCTGTTTTATAATCAATAGTTTCTTTTGTAGTAGAAGTTTGAGTTCCTTCGCTTGTTATCAATTTAATCACCTCATTTTCTATCTTTTCAATTAATTAAGTATTCACAACGGTGTTTCAGCAAATCGAAATATTTTGCAAATGGCTTCATTTAAATAAAACTCTAATTTTAAACTCTGCGAAACTTTTGAAGGTCATCGCAGTTATCTATGTCATTCCAAAGTTTTTCAATCAATGTTTCAACCTGTTTCTTTTCAAATTGCAAAATATCAATTATTTTTTCGACTAATTCAGTATATAATTTTGATTCAAAAATATCGTCATTAACCGATAGATATTCTTCTATAAAAGTATCCACTCTGTCTGAAAAATCAGCATAATAATCCTCTAAATCCTTTACAAAATCTTCTGCCGTATATTCAATTGCTCTTTCCAATAAATAAAATTCAAATTCCCAACATTTTTCTAATGGGTTATCAAACCGTAAGGTGTAATACACAAAACCATTCTCATCGTAATTACATTGATAATCTTGAATATTTTGATTAATAGTATCTTTAATCTCGGGAAACATAAACTTTGTATCATTCTTGCCAATTATTTTCATTATTGTTCCTCCACTTTTGACAAGTTTGTTATTTCAATTAACTTACACTTGAAATTTTTATCTACTGCATAAGTAATACCATCATATAAGCCAACAACGAAGTTATATTTTCCAAAATTGCCACTCATAAATACTCTTATCTTCATTAATGGCTGTTCAAGTAGTTCTGGTACAATAACATATTCCTCAGAGAAAAATTTATCTTCTTGAAATTCCTCCCCAAGAACAAAAATCGAACCATAAGATATTTCATTTATTTGCTTTATTTGTTCTGTTGCTTGTAAATCAATCGTTACTTTTTCTGAATCAATCATAGCTTCTTACCTCAACTTTCGCTCTTAAAGGTTTGACCATAGCCTCTCCAAATACCTGTATAAATTCTCCGTTAGATAAATCAACAGCTAATATATCGTCTATATTATTCGCTACTTCGGTGATTGTTTCTTCGAGAGAATCCTTACAACAAACAATCTTTCCTTCAACTTTTATATAATATCGACCCAACCAATCCTTACTAACAAAAGTAGTGTCAACATTACTAAATTTAAAGCAAATTCCAAAATCAAGGTCTTTTAATTTAAAAGTTCTTTTTGTTTTATCATCAATATTCATAACTTACTCTCCTTTATATAACTTTGGTGTGCCATCTGCGTTAACTAGCATTGTAAAATTGCCTCTATTATAGCTGCTATCTGACATTGCATACATAACCTTTGTTTCTTTGTCATATACAATCTGATATTTAGCCTTACACGAAACTGTTGTAAATACACTATCATCAGCCTTTGCTGAATTATTTGTATTATCACAACCAACAAAAAATAACACTGTAACAACTAGTGCAATAGCAACGATAGTTGCAATAAATTTTGACTTGACACTATTTAATTTCATCACATCATTCCTCTACCTTTCAATATGTTTAATAATTGTTTTTGCTCTCCTCTGGTGATACTTTTACTTAAAGCACTATCTCTGATAGTACCTCTTAAATGTTCTGCTTGTGTAGAATTTCTCACCACTGAGCATAGTTTATTTAATTTGTCATAACTATAATTGACAGTTGTTAGCATTTTAAAATTCCTTTCTTTAATCAAGATTCACTAATATGATATTTATTTTCCATTTTTGCGACATAATCTTTAATTTCTTGATTATAAATTATAAAATATTCACCCTCGTATGGTAATATATTTTTGTTAATATCTTTAATATCGTGTTTAGTAACAATATCTTCCTCTATTTCTTTTCCAACAGAAACTTTCCAAAATAAATTTACTCTATTATATAAATTTCTCATTGGAATTTTGCCATATAACATAAGTAATATATCTCGAACATTTGGGTTGATTATTGTGTATTCTCCCACTTCCACATCTAAGCATAAAACCACATAATAATTGTCATTTTGTGACTTACAAATATAAAAAACAGGGTCATTATTATATTCAACAAGCATTTGCTCTGAATATAAACATTCATTTCCTAGTTTAAAGCATATTGAATCATCCATAATTACATACATTCCTCTATCTCACAACGACAATTAGGACAAATGTAACCTTGGATAAGTTCACTGCCATCTGAATGGTGATACCCGCAATTAGAACAAACCACCTCATCACTACCTTTAATATGTATATTTTGGGCAACCATATTACCATCTCCTTTGACATTTGCTTTTGCATTTATTGAATTTATTGATTCGGATTTTAACAAACACATAATAATAATTCCAAATACAGCACCCAAAATAAAACAAACAAAGCCCACAATTATTTTTCCTGTCATTCTTTAATCCTCCAAATTATACTGTTTCGCATAATTACAAAAACCATCAGGCGGTCTATAATCAACAAATCTTTTGCATATGCTATTTTCAGTATTATAATATTTACATTCACTACAAATAATAATATTTAAAACAGATAAAGTTTTTATTTTATCCATTGGAACTGTAAATTGAACATTGCTCCATTCATTTTTATCTGCATTAAATTCTGTTTTGTACTTCCCAAACAATAGTAAGTTATCTAAATCTATGTATTTACTCATATCAATCTACGCACTCAACAACTCCGGCACTTCTATGTGCAATTCAGACATAATTATTCTCCTTTAATTCTCTTTAGTTCTCTTTGAACGAAATTTTCGGCTTTTTCTCGGGTATTAAAGATATTGTAATCATATTTAAACTCTCTGCCACCAGAAATTAAATAAATATCTTTATCCTTAATAATGATATTATCTATAATAAATTCAACAGCCTTTATATATTCTGTACCTGCATTGCAAACCATATAGAACCTACTACCAATTGTTAAGTTGACTGTTTTATCCATAATTACTTGAGTTGAAATATAGTCTATTGGGAAACGATAGTCAAATAATTCGCCAATGCTTTTGCTATGTTTTAATCTCTCTATTTTGACTATTGGGTTTTCGTTTCTATTTAAAACATCATCCAAGAAATCATATCCGTCATATTTGCCATATCCATCATCAGTTACATATATAACTAAGTCATTTTTTCTACTTGATACCGCATCAATGTCTTTAATGATAAAACCAATTCTTCCATTATCAAACTTCAAAATATTTCCCGTTTTTAAATTATTTGTTTCCATTATTATAATTTTAAACTCCTTGTCCTTCTAACCCCTCAATAATTGAGGAGTTCTAGGGGATTTAATGACAATAAAACCTCTATTTTATTCATCAAATTCCACATATTCCTGTTCGGTGATAACTTTTTGAGCTAAAGCTTCAAAATTATGGTTATCATAAACATTGTCAACTACTTCACAATATTCATTTGCTTCTGCAAGACTAATTTCTTGGGTAAACCAAGGTAGTTTCTTGGTTGTAGTATTATAAGTTTCCTTATTTGATTTTGCAACAACTATATCTATGTAAAACCCTAAACATTTCACACCACTAAATTCACCATCAGACCCATCTTGTTCAAAAAATCCAAATTTAACTTTTCCTAAACACATAAAATCACAAGATGTTATTTCTGCAAGATTGACCTTTACAATATCATCTTCATAAATTGGGTTATTATTAATATCATATAAGCCAGATTTTTGACTAACTGTATCTGGTAAAACATCGTATAAATTATCAGAAGTAACATAATCAACATTACTATCCACCATTTCAGGCAGAAAGTTTTTGTGTAAATTTAAACTACCGTAAATCCAATTTTCTCTTAGGTTATCTTTTACTCTAAATAAAATTTCTCTCATTTATTTCTCTCCAATATTCTAAAGTTTCAAATCTAATAATTTTTCATATTCGGATAAAAGATTAGCTACTTCCGAATTATCCTTTGCAATAGCCTTGTAAAGAGTCATATTTTGATTTTCTTTAACCGCTTTGTCAAGTTTTTTCTTAATCGTTTCCACTCTGTTGCGAATATCTTTTCTTGTTTCATATGCAGTAATATCACATTTACAGATAATTTCCTTTGTAACAGGTTTTCCATATTTTTTCTGAGAAACTATTCTAGTAATTTTTCCTATATTATAACCATATGAGGTAAAACAAAGTACATAATCATTTTCTTTGATAATAAAATAATCATATAAAGCAAAATCATATTCCTTGTCTTTATCATAACCTCTAATAAATTTTACTGTTGCAACTCTAAAATCTCCTGTTAATGCCATATAATTTCCTCCCATAAAATCATTTCTTTAATATGTATTCATTATCACGCCATCTAATATAAATATTAAACGGTGTGTTGTAAATTCTTGGTATGTTATTAAACAACCATAATCTAATTTTCCGTTTCATTATGCTTCACCTTGTTTCCATTAAAAAGTTCCGGGAATTTTCTGGGTCTATAACACTTATTCCTAATATCAGATATTTTTACAAACAAACTTTCAAGAGATGTTTTATCGACTTTGCACTCTTGTATTAAGTTTAAGACAGATATTTCATTCTTATATTTTCTTCTTTGTTGTAAAGCATTTTGCAACATTTTGAAACACATCCAACCTTGATAACAGTTGAACTTTCCAAATTCTATGTAATGTTGAATATCAACAATTTCCTTGTCAATATCACTCAACTTTAATGTAAGTATTTCTTTTCTCTCGTTTGAATTTGATAATATATCAATTATTGTATTAATTTTTCCAATCCAATCGTCTATGTTGTCATTAGCAATTTCTCTCTTGCATAATTCTTTTTGCTTATCAAGTTCTTCTTTTACAACTATTTTTTCCGTTTCTATCAACTTTACGAAATAGTTATTTCTAACTGCTTTTGCAACTGAATTATACAAAACCGAATTTGCTTTTACTTGACTATCCCATTGTTGAGCCTCCTTGAAACTACCAACGGGAACATATTTATTTGTTAGAATATCTTTCCTGATATATTTTCCTTTTCCATCGGTTAAAACATATACGCCCATAATTCCTGCACCACTTTTATAAATGTATTATTATTTTTCGTGACAGTTTATAACTGTTATAAAATATAGGTTGCCGTGGCAACCTGTATTTTAAATTATTTTTTTATAAATACCTTTAATTCTTTTTTTATTTGAGATACGGCATCCATTATACCATAATCTCTAGCAAATAATATTATTTTATCATTTGCATCATTATCTCTTAAAGAAGTAATCATAGCATTTGATTCTTCTTCACCGTATCTTTCGACAAAACGGTCATAAAAACCTAGCCAAAAAATAGAACGGTAATCAAGATTAACGTCTAAATATTTACTTGCATACAAAGTTATCTGAATATTTGTTCTATCATAAAAATATGATGGTTTTTTGTCATCCATATTACCTTTCGTTTTAGAAATAAATTTAAAATAACTACCTCGATAGGAAATTAAATGACAAGTTCTCCAACCTTCGATTACTTCTATATCGGCAAATTTCTTTAATAGGTAGTTACATCTTTCAGTCAAATGAATCGTTCTACCCATAAGTATTACTGTTCCATCTTTATGATTTACTTGACTTTTTTTCATTGAGGCTATTTCTTCAGCACTTCTAAATCCAGAATAATACAAAAGAATAATCAATTCGATGTATTCGCCTCTATCTTTCTTATAATGAGTTTTAAACTCTTCTATCAACTCCAAAAGATAGTCATAAGTCAATACCTTTCTTCCAGCCGTTAAACGTTCTACTACTTTTTCTGCTTTCATTTCTTTTTCATTAAAAGGATTGAGTTTTAATTCATAATTTCTAATATAGAAATCATATAACTTACGAAGAAATACGATAGCTTGATGATAAGAACGACATTCGTTGGATAACTTTATTTTATCAACACTCTTCTTCTTCGTAGTTAGAACTTCGATTAATCCAATTAATTCATCTGTGTTCATATCCACAAATTCTTTTCCTATTTTCATTTCATATTCAAAAAATTCTGGTTTTTCAAAATTGGTTCTAGTTTTACCAATATAACTGTTTTTTGCATCGTCACTTTCAAAATATCTATCGAATAACTCTTTTGTAGAAATTTTACCCATATTAATTCTCCTAACAAATAACATTATAATGATTATAACACTACGGTAAAATTAGGTCAAGACTTTTTTCAATAAATTTTATGCACCAACTGATAAAGAAAGTTGAATTGCAATAGCATTACTGATATTGCACAATGTTTCCTTATCTGTAACCCTACCAATACATTTTGATAAATGTTCACTATTGATAGTTGTTATTTGTTCAAACATAAGTGTACTTGGTACTTTTAATCCATATTCCCAATAGTTTCTTAGCTCAATGTGAACCGGTAACTTTCTTTTATTCATTTTAGAAGTTATAGGCACAACATTGAGTGTAGTGCTATATGTATTATTTTTGTTATTGGATAAGATAAGAACGGGTCTATATCCATTCTGAACACTACCATCTTTTGAATTAAGGTGGCACATCCAGATTTCGCCACGACGAGGACGAGTATTAACTTTTACACAACTTGGCATACTTCATACCACCTTACAATTTTAATATTTAATAAGAGGGCTGAATTATGTCATATGTAGTTTTATGGGCTACTACACTTTTATTTCCTCCTTCAGCCCAATATGTAATTTTTTACTATAATAAGTATATCATAAGGCGTTATCGTTGTCAATAACTTTTACGAATTTTTTCGTAACATTTTTAAATTTTATTTTGCTAAGTTTTCAATCATTTGAAGTATTTGATTAATTGCCTCAATATGTTCTACTGTGTTGGAATTATTAGAATTTTCTACACCGCTCATATAGGCAGTTTTTATAATATCTCTTAGGTCATTTGTTTCAATGCTTATTACCGGCTTTTCTGCAATATCTTTGTACTGCTTATCACCTGTAACATATTCATCAAAAAATGAACCCATATCATTATAATAAGTTGTAACTTTTTTTCTAGTCAAGCCAATATAATGTTTAGTTGTTTTTGTATCGGAATGATTATAAATAGTTTGAAGAAGTTCCATACTATCATAATCATTTGGATGCAACATTCTACTTATCATACCAAATGTTTTTCTCGGACTGTGTGTTCCGATGTTGTATTCAATGCCAATTTGATTGGCAGCCTTTTTTAAACCTTTTCTGTAACCATCATAGGTTAAAACTCTACCATAATAATTACCACTTGTCTGGATAAATATAGGGTTTTTATATCCATTATCACTAGGTTCAATTCCAGTTTTTTGAATGTATAAATCTATTGCTTTTTTACAAGCTGAATTGATATGAGGATTTGCCAACTTGTCAGTTTTATCTTCTACAATTTCAAGCAGGTCATCTCTCATATTTCCTGTTGATGGGTTATAAATATATTCCCAAGTTAAAGCCAAAGTATCACCTACTCTTCGTGCCATATTACAGGATAACACAAAAATTAAGTAATGCTGCCACATTTCATTCTCTTTAAAGTAATTAGTTATTGCCTTCAAATGTGGTATTTCAATAGCAAACACTTCCGATTTTCTGCCTTTTTTCTTGTTGGAAACAATCTTTTTAGGTGTTCCATCTTTCTTCAGCTTTGGGGTATTTTCCATTGTCCTTTTTGGAAATTCAATAACTTCAGAATCATTTTGGAATAAAGGCATAACTTTAATTGTATTGGCACTCATATCAATTTCTCCTTTACATTATAATTGGTAATTCATTTACCATCTTTATATTATCACAACAGTCATAAACCGTCAAGACTTTTTTCATAAAATTTTTGCCAAAGAAGTGGATTGATATTTGTTGATTCTGACGATTATATTTTATTTCGCCAAGGAACTTTATTCCCATACTTTTTTGCATAATATGACATACATTTTTTGCACAACTCAGAACTTTCAACCCATTGATATTTTGACAATAATCTTCCACAACAATGGCAATAATTTTGCATATTTTGTGGCGTAAAAAGCATTTTTGCTTTTCTGCTTGTTTTATTACCCGTCAAAATAATTTCCTTTACCACATCATCTTCATCGCTATTTAATTTATCCATTTCGGGTAAATCCCAATCAAAATGATGTTCTTTTGTTTTAAAAAGACTTCTAATACTATACAGGCCAACGCTGGGTCTTTTTCTACTAAAAATCTCATTTTCAGTTAAATCAATATTAGACTTCATTTAGATTTCCTTTTAAACAATCTTTTCCACCAAGGTAACTTTCTATTTCTTTCCTTAACACGGAATTTTGAGCCAACTCTGTGTATTGAATTTAGTTGCTTCTCTAACTCTTTAATATCTTTAGGTGTACTAATTGTATGAGTAACATTTCTTTTCCCTACACGGTCTAATTCATTAACCATTTTATCAAGTGTTAAATCACAATAATCATCTATCCAATCACCAAGATAATAAAAACGGTCAATAACACTCCTACTTTCAGCATCCTGAAATGTTCCAAATAGAATAGGGTCTTTTCTTCTTCTTTCTTTTTGAACTTTTCTTTCAACTTTTCCAGTATAGTCCGTAAAAACTATATACAGTTGGTCAAATTTATCTTTGACTTGTGAAATAATTTTTACAATATCGTCCGGAATTTCTCTTTCATAACTTTCTATATCAATGATTTTAACCACATCAGAGGCTACCTCATCAATATAAAATTCAATATCATCTCGATAAATAAAAGTGTTAATTCCCATTGATACAATTTCTTGTTCTTTTTCAATACATTTTAAATGAAATAACAATTTATCCATTCCCGTTGTTTGCCCTGTTATTTTGTACTTATTCAACAACTCAAGACAATTATCATACACCTTTTGTAACTGTTCATTTGTGATAGTATGTTTTCTCTTTTTGATAATATTAAAATATTCCTGCGGTGACATTTTACTTTCATCAACTTGTTTTTCCATAATAACTCTCCTTAAAAATATTTATCACACCATTCTTTTAATTTATCGCCATACTCCCAAAATGAAAGCAAAGCTCGTGCAGCACAGCCAAACATAAAACCAGTAATGCCTTCCGTATCTGCTTCTTGAGATGTTCTTGTTGCAATGTCAATAACCTTTGAACCAGAATTAATTTTTTCTTCCATTAAATTCGCCCAACATTCAGCATATTCCACTGTTGCTTTAGAATAAGGGTCTTGACTATTTAATTCAACATACCTCTTATAATTTTCCTCTTGACCTGCTTTAATCTTCATTTAATTTTCCTCCAATATTTTTAAATAGATTCTCATTTATTTCCACTTCTTTGTAAAACTCATATCTGTTATCTTTGTTTTCAGCTTTTATTGCAATTGCTAAATCTCTTGTACTTATTTCGTCTAAACTGTTAATACTTTCTGTTGCTCTGTCAATCAATAAAATTCTTTCACCGTTTGCAACTTCATCAAGCACATTAAAACTATAAACTGTTTCATACTTCCTCATTTTTCTTATGCCTCTTCATTTGATTTTCCTCCATTATACTTGCATACCTTCCGGATATTTCGTTGTCAAAGGTCTATAATTTTCACCTGCAACCTTGCCACATTTAGAACATTTCATTTTAGGTATAACATTCTGATGATAGTTTGCATCATCATATCCGCCTTTTGTTTCGGTATATCCGCAGTGTTCACACTCAAATATAGCCTCAAAATCCCTGCGATGCTGTGAAATGATTTCTTTAATTCTCATCTTTCTTCTCCTTTGTAATTTCTTCTTTAACAAGTCCAATGAACTGCGATGTAAAGTTTGGATTTTCTTTTAAAATTTCTTTGAAAATCACAACTAAAAATTGCTTTTTGGTTGCACTCCATTCTTCCGGTGTTAAATTCGGATTTTCCTGCCTTACTTCATCATAAAGTTTTTGCAAAATCTTTTGACCTTTTTCTGAGTTAAGAGCTGATGTTTCAGCCTCAACAACCTTTTGAATAAATTCTTCATAATTATTATTAAACTTTGACATTTTAAATTCTCCTTATCTAAAAATCAACTGTCATCCATCTTGCTTTTTTCCAATATTTCCACTGGAAACCACTAGACGTTATTCTCGTTTCAACATCTTCAAGATTATCAATTTCCATTATTCTATTTCTTAATCTTTCTTTCTCTTCCTGCGTTAAATTATAAAGTTTAGAGAAACGACCAATGTTATTATCAATTTGTTCAATAGACCATTCAAGGTCTGTTAAATTAGCCTGTCTTTCTAATTCTTTCATATGAGTATCAATGATTTTTTGAGCAGCTTCATAAGTTTTAAAACACTCATAAGGGCGAAGGCTTATATGTGTTGGATGATGTTCATCGCTAGGGTATCTGCGAATAATTCTCCATCCTTGATGAGAATCAATATCAACTTCAAATTTGCAGTAATCTTTATTCTGAACCTTGACAAATATTCCTTCTTTGATTGCTGTTAAAATATCGTCCGGATTGTTTAAATTTAATGTCTTGGCAATCGGAGGTAAATCAGCAATTTTTAATTCATAAAATCTTGTTTCACAACCCCAACCTTTTGGCAACTTTTCCCATCTTGTTGGTGTTTTAAACTCTTTTGCAGGTACACCATTGATAAGTCTTGTATCTTTAATATCATACAGTTGAATATCTATTTCGCTTGTATAATGTTCTTCAACTGTTCCAAAACGAACTTCCCATTTCCAACCGGTTTTATGAATATAATAAATTACTGAACCAATAGGAATATCCTTTCGATTAATATTCAACTTTGAATTTTGCGAATAAAGATTCATCATTTCTTCCGATACTTGTTCAATCATAATTTTACCTTTCACTTTCCTCTATTTTGACTACACCTTTCAAATTTTCTTTTCCTTTTTCAAAATGTGAATAACAATTCATCAACAAACCTCTTTCATAACCATTGATGGACGATAATGGAATTTTATTTCCTTCATAGTCTGTTAATTTATATTTATCCACTTGGTTATCTTCACCAATTAAAGTAAAAATAACTTTGAAACTATAATCTAGTTCTAACCCAAGAACTTCTTCTTTTGACCATCCATAATCTTGAATCATTTGTTTTACATCATCAATATAATATTTAACTACTCTTTGCATATTAATCCACCTTATTATTTGGCTCTCAAGGGTTTCTTTTGAAACCCTTTTGAACCATTATTAAATTTATCCTTAGTTAGAATTGTGGCTTATAAGTATTCACAAGAGGTTTAATTCCCTGATTTGCAAAATACTCAAGAACCTTATCATATTGTCCACTGTCACAAGATAACATTTTGGAAACCCCATAAACCATACCATCACTAGCATATACATCATATAAGACTTCTTTCGGTAGTGTTAGCCAACCATCATATACAAGCACATCTCTATATAACCACTTGTAATATAACTTTCTTTTGTTTTCGGGTTTTACGGTTAATCTAACCGCATTGTCATATTGTGCATACTTGTCAACAATATAATCTTCAAATGTAACTCTTGATACACTCAAACAACCGAAATCATTAATCTGAACGATTGTTAATTTCTGTCCGGCTTTAATATCAGTTCTTGCAAATTGTTCTGCTACACTATCAACTTCAGTTAATAGTTTATACATTGCAATTTTCAATTCCTCAATCTTAATAGCTCTAACAACACCAACATTAAATTTGAAATCATTATTATAAATCCACTCTTTCATCATATCCTTATATGATATGAAATCTTCGCCATTCCAAGTGTTATGAATATCATTATTAATAATAATATCAGCACTTACTTCTTCAATTTGTTCAGCAAGTTCTGTATTGTTTTCAAATTCTTCTTCGCTAATGCCGTAATCTGTATGGTAGTTATCAACCTTTTCACTTTCACTATCCATAACATAAACATATCTGGCATAACTATAACCCTGTGGGTCAATCACCAGTTTTAATTCATCACCAGAGAAAATAGCAACACATTCGTTGCTACACCATTCTACTGTTTTTCTTTCAGTTTCTGGCATTGCGTTATAATCAGTCATTGATTGAATACGCTTGTCATCAGTATAACTGCCTCCCATACCATCAAGAAATGAATAATCAGAAAGTAAAGTACGTTCAAATACTTCATATACATCCGGAGAAAAATGAACCTCTCGTGACACCTTACAAGTATTTCGTGTAGGTTTCTCGTCATAATATTCTGTATTATCAAGGTTGTCATCCTTATTAGCCTTTAATAACATATTTTTAATTGTGTAATCAACATTCTTGATTGTGTGGTTGCTTTCAACCATTTGTTCATCAGCTTTTCTTTTAGCTTCTCTTTTTTCGCATTCCATTTTCTTAATTTCTTCTTGTTTGAGAAATTCTTCATATTCTTTTTGTTCACGGAGTTCTTCAGCCTTGTCATATTCAGCCTTGTTTTCAGCAAACATTTCTGAAATTTTGATTTCTTCGTCTGTTGCTTCCCTTTGCTCATAATCCCAACAAGGAATTGAATAAGTTCCGTAAAAGTTGACATCAAAATAATCTGACATCAAATCACTGTTATTATAGTTATAGCTTTCAACAAAGGCTAAAACATATTTTTTAATAGCCTTTAATTCATCACTTTCTTTAGCAAATGGTGAAGATAATAGGCGAACACTAATATTTAATCTTCCACTTGTTACAGACCACTTGCACATAGGAAATCTTGATTTAATGTGATTTCGGATAATCTTTGCGATTTCCTTTTCACTATGTAATTTTGTTTTAGCATAATTATCTTCAATGCCATCTGTTTTGGTCATATTCCATAAATTGTAATTGTTATTTTCGTTACAGTTCATAGTGCCTGAAACAGTTCCGATTGTTTCTGCAAAAGACAATCTTTCATCATTTTGTTTTGCGTACCAAAGTTTTTGTTTGCCACTCCAACGGAAACCATTTTCTTTTAATGCAGTGATAATTGCAAATTCCGGTTTACAATCAAACTTGATTTCAATGCCTCTTTTTGCTTCGTTAAGTGTTACATTTGCTAACATAATAATATCTCCTTTGTTTAATAAAATGTGTTCGGTTTTTTTATTGGTAATTCATTTACCATCTTTATATTATCACAATGATTATAAACTGTCAAGACTTTTTTCATAAATTTTTATTTTTTTATTTTTTAGATTTTTATATTAATATTATATAT
>OHAI01000004.1_pt1 | contig 136257 bp, 136 predicted proteins | sample 1577091 | NCBI WGS metagenome assembly OHAI01 (sample SAMEA3541548, study PRJEB24748) | human gut metagenome | biome: human gut; feature: human-associated habitat; material: faeces | place: China | collected 2012
CTATTAACTTTTAAAAATTCTATTGGTCGTTTAAATAGTATTAAGACAAGTCAAAAGGGTTAATAAATTATATTCAATAAATAATTTGATTTTAATATAGTATTAATAATTAGTTAAAATCAATTTCGTCTTTACTCATTGCCCCTTAATAATCCCCCCTAGCATTATTTTTTTAATTTTCTTAAAATTTATTGAAAAAATTCTTGACAGTTTATAAACCAAGTAGTATAATAACATTGTGGAATAAAGAAAAGAAAAATATTATATTATTCCCCATTGGTAGGGGTAAGTTAAAATTTAAAAGAAAGGAGGTACTTAAATGGTAGCACCAGATACAAAAGTTCCGCCGACAAATTATACTAATAGCCAATGGCAGAAAGATTTTAATACTCTAAAGTCACAAACAAAACAAAGTAAATATCGCAAAATGCCGATTATCAGTGATAAAATTGATAATGAATTTCAAGCATATCACGGAAAAACACAGTATCAGACTTATTGTGATTTTATAAATGGAATTTTAAAAACCATTAGAAATGGTGAAAAGGATTATTGTTTTTACATATATCAGATTGTTGACCTGCTAAAATATGAACCTAATAATCTTAAAGCAGAATGGTTGCAACAGGAACATTGTTTTTGTGTTTGCCTTGATAAACTGTTATGAAAAATTTAATGACAAGTAATAAAAGCAAATCATTTCGTATTGCTGTGATTATTATGATTGTTATAATTTTAATTCAAATCATTGCTCTTATTATTCTTTTAATTGGTTTTAATTCAAATAACAATAATAATAATCAAATGGTTCAAGACAATAATGCAGTAGAATGGAAAGGTAAGCAATCAATTCCTAGCCCGACATTAGACAATTCCCCAGCGATTGAAGTTCCGGGATTTAAAGAAATTTATTTTATAAAAGGTCAAACTACTCAAGAAGTTAATTTCTATAATCCAGAATGTAATCATTGTTATTTTCAAATGAACTTATATTCAAATAATGAATTGCTTTGGAAATCTGGTAATATTTTACCCGGAAAGGGATATTATCAAATTAAATTAAATAAACCATTTGAAAAAGTTGAAACAACCGATGGTTATATTAAAATCAAATGCTTTAAAAAGGATGGTACTGAATTAAATTCAGTGACTATTAAAACAAAAATTATTATTACAAATAAGGAGAATTAATATGAAAAAAGTTTTATCAATTATTTTAGCTATTGGAATGATTATTAGTTTATGTGTTATGGCAATACCAAGTGCTTTTGCAGATGATACATATGTACAAAATGGTATGGCAAGTTCCACAATTAAATATAAACAGCAGAGTGAATATAGTATTCTAATCCCAGAAACCATTGATATTAACGTAGGTAAATATACATTCCAAGCCGGTATGCTAAATATTGCTGACAATGAAAAGGTTTATGTAACAGTTGATAATGCTGATAACGAAAATAAGATTGAATTTCATCACGATAATGGTGTCAATACTTTATCTAAGCAACTTTTAGTGGAACAAACAGAAAGCTCATCTGTTGACCTTGCTTCACTACCTGCTCATTGTGTTGGTTATTTTGAAGGAGATGAAGTGGCTTCTAAAATTCAATTTGGATTAAGTGAACAGTCCTACGATTGTAGTGGTATTCCAAAAGCAGGTAATTATTCTGCAACAGTAAATTTTAATGTTTATTTGGCTGAAAATTAATAATTAAAAACAGGGAGGTAAATGGATGGAGCAAAAAAGCGTTCATCAATTTATTTACAAAATTGAGAGCAAAATGCTTAAAAGAGCAAAATGGGAACTTCATATGCCGTTAAAAACGGCTATGAAATCCTATCCCGATATGATAGTATCTCTTAACAATAGTGAGTGTTTAAGATTTATTGATGAATTAAACAATGTTGAAAATATTAATGATAAAGTTAGAGGTATTCAAAAGAAAATTAGGGCAATTAAAAAGAAACCCAAAAGTGTAGAAAATAAGAAACTAATTAACAATTACTACGATATTCTTTATGACTTACAGTTTCAGAAGGACTATGTTTGCATAATTATGAATAGTGAGGCTGATTATGATAGAGCAAATCTTGGGTTCACAATAGATTATGGAATTGTTAATGGTAAAGAATGTAAAATTAAATATCGTAGATTTTTAGGTACAAATGGTGGTATAAAAAAATCAACGATTGTTTATGTAAATGAAAATTTATATCCTGAATTAAAAGAAAGACTTGATAATGGCAGAGATAAAACGGTTGAACTTGTACCGGCAAAATTAGAAGCATATCAGGCTTTAATTTGTTCGGGTTCAATTCCTCTCCCACCGCCTAAAGGATTTATTGTTGTTAAAGACTGTATCACAATGTTCAAGGAAGATGTGATTCTTATTGATGATTCGGTTGATGGCGAACCAAAACTTACATATGAAAAAGATTATGAGATTGAACACAATGATTCAGATGGTTACGGATTAATGCTTCCATCATATTCAAGAAAGGTTAATGAATTTTTAACTGGAAATAGTGAACATACAATTGCAGGAATGAATACAAGATATGCTTGGACTAAAGGTATGATTTATACATTTGACTTTGTAGAATTTGCAGAGAAAATTGCAGGTACTTATGAAATTGTTGATGTATGGGGACAAAAAAGAGATGTTAGGGATGCCGAAGTAATTCTAACCGAATCAATGTTGAAACTTTGGTCAAGTTATAGTAGTTGGGAAGATTATTATAATAATTGTGAAAAAAATCACTATCATTTTTCGGTTGCTAAAACTACCCCAGAAAAATTAGAGAATGTTCGTTTTACGAATTATCAATTTTTGCAAAGTTATAATTTTACTGACGATGAACTTCAAGAATTATGCCAACCAACCATAAATGAAATTCAAGATGTTATTGGACTTGATTATAGAAAGAGTTTAGCATTTCTTTCTGGCTTTGGACTTAATGATGATAATGTATTTAATGACCATACAGAAAATTATATTAAAGCCTTAATGATTGATAAGCAGATTATAAATGATTCATTTGTTCGCAGAAAAATTTATAATATGATTCGTAAAAGAATTGAAATGAGTGAAAGAGGAGCAATACGTATTGAGGCAAATTATGCGATGATTAGTGGCGACCCATATGCTTTAGCACAAAGTATGTTTGGACTTAGGATAACGGGGTTATTAAAAAAAGGTGAAGTTTATCATAAATATTGGATAGACAAAGGTTCGGATGAAATTGCTTGTTTTAGAGCACCAATGACTTGTCATAACAATATTAGAAGAATGAAATTGAATAAATCTAAAGAGGCAGAATATTGGTATCGTTATATTGATACTGCGCTAATTTATAATGCTTGGGATAGTTCTTGCGAAGCCGAAAATGGTGCTGATAAAGATGGTGATACAAATATGTGTACTAATAATTCAATCATCGTTAAAAACACATTAAACACACCAACTATTGTTTGTTTGCAGAAAAAAGCAGAAAAGGTTGTACCAACTGAAAATGATATTATTAAAGCAAATAAACTTGCATTTAATGATGATATTGGAGTTGTTACAAACCACGTAACAAGTATGATTGAAGTTCAATCTGGTTTTGATAAAGAAAGTTTAGAATACAAAGAACTCGAATATAGGATTATGTGTGGTCAATTATTTCAACAAAATGTAATAGATAGAGCTAAGGGCATTATTGCAAATCCAATGCCATCAGAATGGTATGATATTAAGAAATGCCGGATTAACGATGATGATAATGAGGAAACAATAAAAAGAAAAGAATTTAATTCAAAAATTGTTGCTTCAAAAAAACCATATTTTATGACACATATATATCCAAAACTTAAATCCAACAACGATAATTATATAAAAAACAATGATAAAGATATTGCCCGTAAGTTTTATGAATATGAAATCACTAGCATTAAGGATTTAGAAAAATATGAATACAAAACAAGAGAAATGATTGATTATTATGAATATTATAAAAATTCAATTCCTGTGGGTACTAATTCTTGTGTTGTAAATAGAATTTCTTGGATTTTTGAAAAAGAGTTTAAGAATTATTTTTCAAAATTATCAAAACTTATTTCTAAAACTAAGAAATCCAACTTTGACTATACAATTATGAAAAGTGGAGTTACATATTCTTTAGATAGTTATAACAAAGTTTTAAACATTTATAATGAATATAGTCATAGAGCTGATGATTATCATAAAAGAATTAGGACAGAAAAAATTGATAAAGAAAGTGAATATATAGAGTGGAAACAATTAAGTGACTTTTTCAGAAGTAGTTGTTTTAGAGTGTGTCAAAACGAGGACGAGCTTTGTGATATTGTTTTAGATATTTGTTATCAAAAAGAAAAATTAAAACAATTCGCTTGGGATATTGTAGGACAAACAATTATAAAAAATTTACTTAAAAAGAATAATATTATACACTATCCAAAACTCGTTGATGATAATGGTGATTTTAAATATAGTGGTAGAGAATTTAAAATGTGTGAAAAAGAAATAAAGGTGGTATCAGATGATTATATTAGATGAAAAGAAATATGCAGAAAAGTGCCTTAAAAATGGACTAATGGATTTAAAGCCATATTACGTTCTGTGTTTATTAGCCAAATATTATCATCACCATCTTGGCTATCGAAAAAAGAAGATTACATCTCTCCTACTTGATTATTTATCTAAATATTATCCTAGATATGAATTTAATGAATTTAGTTGGAAAGAGAGCATTGATAAAATTGCTAGAAATGTGGGTAAACATAAATTATATGAAATATCTGGTGTAAAAATAACAAAGGCAGAAATGGAAACAATTCAAAATATACATAATAAAGTCTTGGAAAGATTAGCTTTTACAATGCTTTGCCTTGCAAAGTTTTATAATCTTAAAAATCCTAAAAATAATGGCTGGGTAAATACTGACTCGAAAGAAATTTATAAATATGCGAGAATTTCTTGTAAGGCGATAGAAAGAGAAATAAAAATTGGTAAATTACGAAATATGGGTTTGATTGAATTACCAAAAAAGAATGGTAATCTAAATTGTCGAGTTACATTTATCAATGACGATGATGACGAAGAACTATTTATTTCAGATTTTAGAGAACTTGGTTATGAATATTTACTTTATAAAGGTGGTAACTTTATCAGATGTGCAGAGTGTGGCATATTAACTCGTGGAAATAAAAGTGGAAATAAAAAATATTGTAAAGATTGTGCTACATATACTCCCAAGGGTACAAAGATGATTACTTGCGTGGATTGTGGAAAAGAGTTTGAAGTCGATGCTTTATCAAGAAGAATAAGATGTGATATGTGCCATAAGGAAGAAAGAAAGCGAATTAATAAAGAGAATCAAAGGAAATGGAAAGAAAAGAATAAAAAATAATACTAGTTCATTTTGAGGTACACTTTTAAAATATTGCAAAATGCACTATTAACCCCTCAATTATTGAGGGGTTCTAGGGGATTTAACTTAAAATTTTAAAAACACTGTTTTTCGTATATGGAGGGAATATATAAGTTCCCTTACTCTCATTTCTTTATCTTTCTCTTTTCTTGACAGGTGTTGGTGTGGCAATAGTCATACCAACACAATCTTTTAAAGTGTAAAGACTTTACTAAAATAATTTTACGGCTGTGGCAATCATCCTTCTATTAAAAAAAATAACTATTCGAGCAATTAGTGCTCGAACGAAACAAGAATTTTGATTGCCAAATTTCCGTTTTAAGTTGGGTAAGTAGAGTGTAATTGGTATCACGCCGGACTGTAAATTCGGTTCTTAATTGACATTGTTAGTTCAAGTCCAGCCTTACCCACCAATAATTTGCACAATTATGTCATTGTGCCATATCCCAATTAGAGGAGAAATTAAATGAGTCGCCATTACATAAGGCAAATTCGCAATATTATGTTAAAACATAAGCAAAAAATATAATATCTAAATTTAAGACCCTTTTATCAAATATATTCTCTAGTAGCTCAGTTGGCAGAGCACTCGACCGTTAATCGAGGTGTCGCAAGTTCGAGCCTTGCCTAGAGAGCCATATGCTGGTGTAGTTCAGTTGGTAGAACGATTGATTTGTAATCAATATGTCGGGAGTTCAAATCTCTCCATCAGCTCCAAATAGCAAAATGCTAAATTTATTTAAAGGTGGATAATAATGAGAGAAATTACTAAAGAACAGATGGAACTACTTGTAAAGAACAATATTATTAAAAATTCAACAAACGGTTTTGTTGATAATCGACATAATAAGATTGGTTTTTATCGAACAAGAAACAAAAGATACATTGAAGATAAATATGTAGATATTGCAAGTAAATTGTCATAAAGAGGTTGTTTTATGTCAAAGAAAAAACTTAACAACAACGGAATTTTCTTTACTGGAAAATCTTCAGAGGATGTAACAGGTTCACAATATTATGTGCAATTTGGCAATTCAAAGTGTTTGCTTGAATGTGGATTACATCAATCAAAAAGTAATGATTATTTAGACTCTTACAAAATCAATTCAGAAAAATTTAAGTTCAAACCAAAAGAATTAGATTATGTATTTGTCGCACATACCCATATAGACCATTGTGGTTTAATTCCTCGTTTGGTCAGGGAGGGATTTACGGGTAAAATAATCACAACGAGAAACACTGCAAAATTAATGAAACCTTTGCTGCTCAATTCTTGTATGATAGTTAATGATGAAGCGAGGGTACTATCTAAGAGGTATAAAAGAGAATATAAACCACTTTACGGTGAAGAAGATGTTTATAATACATTAAATTTAATTAATGTATATGATGAATATAATAAAATTTATCAATTAAACGATAATATTAGTTTTCAGTGGTTACATAATTCACATTGTCTTGGCGCTGCACAACTACAACTTATTTTAAAAGACAAAAATAATTCAAAAAAGTTGTTATACACTTCTGATATAGGGGCATTGCAGTCGAAGAATTATTATGTTAAAAACACAGAGATACCTAAGATATTTAATGATGTTGTGATAATGGAAAGTACATATGGTGAATCTAAAAGAACTACCAATAAAAAGCGTTCATATGATATTAAACATTTGGAAGTAGCAATTCAGACTGTTCTTGAAAGAAAAGGAACGGTTGTTCTTCCCTGTTTTAGTTTTAGTAGAACGCAAGAATTACTAACAAATCTATATGATATTTTCGGTGTGCAAAAAGATTTTTGTACGCCTATTTTTATAGATTCTAAATTAAGTTGTGACATATCAAAATTATATCATTTGTTATTAAAAGATTACGACCTTGTAAAATGGCAAGAGGTTTGTGAATGGAATAATGTACATTTTATTGAAGAAAAAGAAATATCAAAACAATGTATAGCGAATGATGAACCAAAGATTATAATTTCTTCATCTGGATTTTGTACCAATGGTAGAATTGTTGGTTACTTGAAGAAATATATACAAGACAGAAATTCAATGATTATTTTCTCTGGGTATGTTGGAGATAACCCATCATATTTATCATATAGGGTTAAGAATTACAGAGATAACAAATTAATAAAAATCAACGGAGAACTAATTCCAAATAGAGCAGATTGCATTACTCTGTCAACATTTAGTAGTCACGCAAATTTCAATGATTTGGTTAAATACGGTAGTTCACTTAATACAAATAAGGTCGTGTTAGTTCACGGCTCAAAGGAAGCAAAGAAAAATCTTTCTTCAAAATTGGCAGAAGCCATATCTAAAAATGATAAAACTTATAAAGTTGTTGAATCTCATCGTGGTATGATGATTCGATTATAAGGAGAGAGCTAAATGAAAGATAATGAAATAAAGATTTCTGAAACTTATAATTACGAATATTCAGATAAATTTGATATTGAAGATAATGAACAAAGAAGAATTTATATAAATAGTGAAATTGATGAAAATATTGTCGATACTGCTGTATATCACATTTTAAGATATAACAGGCTTGATAAGGACACTCCGATTGTATCAAGAGAGCCTATTAAAATTTATATAAATTCTCCGGGTGGTTCAGTAGCTGATGGTTATTCATTAATTGATGCTATTAAACTTTCCAAGACGCCAGTATATACAATCAACTTGGCAAATTGTTTATCTATGGCTTTACTAATTTTCATTTCGGGTCATAAAAGATTTTGTATGCCACACGCAGAATTTTTATTGCACGATGGGTCATCAGGTTGTTTTGATTCAGTGAGCAAAATGCAGGATAGACTAAAATTTGAATCTGAACAGATTGACAAAATGACAAAAGAATATATTCTTTCAAACACATCAATCACTAAAGAACAATACGAAATGAATATGAGAAAAGAATGGTATTTTCTACCACAAGAAGGAAAATCAATCGGCGTGGTTGATAGTATTATTGGTGAAGATTGTGAACTTGATGAGATTATTTAAAGATAAGAATGAGGTTGATGAATGTTTAAGAGATTAAATGGTGAAAACGAAGAACAATTCTTATGGAGAATCGGTCAAGCTAAAGATAATGGAATTATAAATTTAGATTGGGTTGGAATTGCAGATATTATGAATAAAGAGTTTCGTGAAGATGAAACAGAATATAGAGATGAATCTGCTTACAGAAAAGTTTATCAATCAGCAAAAAGATTATACGAAGCTGAAGTTTTTAAAACATATGAAGATGAATCATATATAGATGAACTTCGAGATATGAAACACGAAATTTATATTGCTAAACAGCAGTTACGTGATGAAAGAACGGCTCTAAATAAAACACTTAGGGAACAAAGCAGAATGAAATCAATGTATGAAATTATAAAAAGAGCCATAGATAACTATGAACCAATAAAATTTGATTATGTTCCCAAATCGCTCCCTAATAGTGATAATGATATGATTATTCATTTAACAGATATTCATTGTGGAGTAGATATTGTTTCAGCATTTAATATTTTCAATACTGATGTATTAAAGCAGAGATTACATAATTATCTTAACGAAATTTTAGATATACAAAAATTATACAAATCTCAAAATGCCTATGTGATTTTGGGCGGAGATATGATACAAGGTTTAATTCATATCAACTCAAGAATTGAAGCGAAAGAAAATGTAATCCAACAAATTATGAAAGTGACCGATTTTGTAAGTAATTTTATATATGAATTAAGTAAAGTTTTTAAGTATGTTGAAGTTCATACTACCGCAGGTAATCATTCTAGACTAACACCGAATAAAGAAGAAACAACAAGAGCGGAAAATTTTGATTTACTTGTACCATACGCTAGTAAAAAAGATTTACAAAATATTAAGAATGTTAATTTCATTGATAATGTATTAGAAAGTGATATTGCAACATTTAAAGTTAGAGGACATATGGTATATGCGGCTCACGGTGATAAAGACAATGTAAATAATGTTGTTTATAATATGACTAAATTTGCAAGAAAAGCAAATTTACCTCTGCCCGATTTGTGTTTCTTAGGTCATAGACACACAAACGGATTAACAACAGTAGATGATGTAAAGGTTATAGAAAGTGGCTGTGTTGATGGTATGGATTCATATGCTATTGGCAAGAGATTGGTTGGAACACCTGAACAAGTTGCAGTTGTTGTAACTGAAAGCAAAATGATTAAATCATTTTCTGACATTCAAGTGGACTAAAATTTAATTTATAAATATTACGGAGAGATATAAGAGAAATGGGAAAAACAGAAATTATTAAACAAATAGCAAAAAAGATGTACGGCAATGTTAATGATAAAAGTATTCAACAAAGTACAGATTTTTGTAATGCTTTGGAAGAAATAATTACAAATGCTTTACTAAGTGATAATAAGGTACTATGGAAAGGCTTCATTACTATGGAAGTTATAGAACGAGCCGAAAGAAAAGGTAGGCATCCTAAGACTAATGAAATAGTAGTATTCCCCCCTGTAAAGTCGGTTAAATGCAAGGTTAGTAAAGCTATTCGTGATAAAATCAACGAGAAAGGCTAATATATAATGGAAATTATAGAATTTAAAGATTATGCCGAACTAAGTGAATATCTACTTGATTTGATTGATGAAGAAGATAAAATTGTAGGTGTTGTACTTAAAAAAGAAGGTGTAATCAATTTATTAAAATGGCTTTTAGAATATGAAAATATTAAGTTGGGTCATATTGATATTAAAGACGAAATTGTGGATGATTATTCAAAAGAATATTATTTCACCTTAGATGATGATTTATATATAGACATTGAACCAGTTTATAACGAGGAAACACACGCTATTGGTCTTTGTTGTGTAGATACACTTTTGTTAGAAGGTAGTGTAAGTTCAAGAATTGCAATCGAAAACGATGATTGTGAAAAGATTGATTTTACAATCGAAGAGGATGATAATTGTGATTATGATTATGAGGAATATGATTGTGATTTAAACGAAGATATTCTACAAGCAGTTTCTAGTGCATTAAGTTTTATTGAATATCTATTTGAAGATTAAAATTAAATATATTTAGATTTAATGGGTTGCTATTATGCAACCCATTTTTAGTTGATAATTCAAAAATTAGTTGATATGTATGGAGGTGCAAATATGCCAAAGTCAGTTGAAAAGTATGTTTGTTGCTCTTGTGGTGAACCAAAAAGTTTTACACAGTTTTATAAAACTAGTAGTGGTTTTTATTCAGCGGGTATTTTACCGATTTGTAAAAAATGTTTTTCATCAAAATTTGGAATATATGCAGCCGAATATCGTAGCAATAAAAAGGCTATGCAAAGAATGTGTATGGCTTTTGACGTTTATTTTGACGAAGATTTATTTGACCAATGTGATGTTAAAGATGATGCAGTAATTGGCAAATATTTCAGACAGTTAAATATGCAACAAAACAAAGGCAAAACTTTTGACACTAGTATTGATAATGGTACTTTTTCATTGTCAGGTGAAAGAAAAGGTGCAATGGCATCTGATAAAAGAGTTGTTGTGGTTGACGAATATGGAAATGAACAAGAAAACGAAGATGAAATAAATGCAAAAGATATTGAAAAATGGGGATTGGGTTTTCAACCTGTCGATTATGATGTTTTAAATACACATTATAAATATTTAAAAACCGCTAATCCAAATTGTGATAGCAACCAAGAAATTTTTGTAAATGACTTGTGTTATATTCATATGCAAAAAATGAAAGCATTGAGAAACGATGATGTTGATAATTATAATAAATTAACTGAATCATATAGAAAATCATTTAAACAAGCCGGATTAAAAACTGTTGAAGATTTAAAAACAGATGATGAAACTTGGGGTGTATGGGTAGGAAATGTTGCACAGTACACTCCTGAAGAACTATATAAGGATAAAAATAAATATAAGGATTATGACAACCTAGGTGATTATTATGAAAGATTTGCAGTAAGACCTTTGAAGAATATTGTCCTTGGAACACAAGACCGTGATAAAGAATTTTATGTACACGAGGAGGAATAAAATATGGCGACTTCCTCAGTAAATAAAATAAAGAAAGTAAATAATTCAGATTTGGATGATATGCAAAAGAAATTGTATAAGAATTTTCCCTCTACACATTTTTTGAGCAATCCAGTAAACTGTGACCATTTTTTAAGATTTAACACTTTTTTCAGGAGAAATTATCATAGGTTTGCTATGGATTATTTAGGTTTGGAATTATATGAATATCAAGCATTGACTTTGTATCAAATGGGTATAAACGATATGACAGTTATTGTTGCCTGTCGTGCAGCAGCTAAGTCTTTTATCATTGCTTTGTATGCTTGTATAAGATGTATTTTATATCCGGGTACAAAAATTTTGTTAAGTTCAGCAACAAAAAAACAGGCAAATCTAATTGTTACTGAAAAAATTAAAAACGAATTAATGGATTGGTCACCAATGTTGGCGCGAGAAGTTGAAACCATTAAAGATAACGATAACAATACAGTTGTTTATTTCAAAAATAGAAGCAAGATTACTGTTGTTGTTGCGAATGATAATGCTCGTGGTAATCGTTCTAATTGTATTGTAAGAGAAGAATTTAGACAAATAGCAAAATCAATAGATGATAGTGTTTTGTCACCTTGTCAGATTTTAAGACAAGCTCCATATATGAATAATCCTTATTATGCAAATATGCCAGAATTAAAAGAAGAACCTGTTGATATATATATAAGTTCAAGCTGGTTTGATAATGGTAATTGGATGTGGGAAATTGTAGATAATGCTTGTGAACAAATGCTCGAAGGAAAACCATCTTGTTTATTGGCTTTTGATGAAGCCGTTGTGTTAAAACATAACATCAAGTCTATGCAACAACTAGTAAAAGAATTAAGAAAGCAAGACCCTATTACTTGGAAATTAGAATTTTTAAATTGCAGATTAAAAGAAAATCAATCGGCATTTTTTACATATACAATGTTGCAACAAAATCAAAGAACATTAATGCCATTTTATCCAAGAAATTCAGTAGATGTAAGAATGGGTAAAAAGAATAAGTATGATATACCAAAGCAAAAAAATGAAATCAGAATTATTTCTTGTGATATAGCATTTGTTGAGAACAAAAATAACGATAATTCTATTTTTACTTGTATGAGATTATTGCCAGAATATACTACATATAAAAGAAATTTAGGTAATGATTTAGAAGTTGACAATGGTTATCGTAGAATTGTTTCTTATATAGATTCTGTACAAGGTGGAGATGTAACAAAACAAGCCTTGAGAATTAGGCAACTTTTTGAGGATTTCAATGCCGATTATATAGTCCTAGATACTCGAAACGGTGGCGTGACAATTTTGGATATTCTTGGTAATGTTATGTATGACGAAGAAAGAGGAAAAGAATATCCCCCACTAACTTGTATGAATAATGAAAACTATAAAAGAACAAATAATGAAGGTGCTATTGAATGTGTATATGCGGTTAATGCAACCCAAAAATTAAACAGTGATATTGCACTTGATTTTAGAAGAGTGTTAGAAAGTAAAAAAATTGATTTGCCTATTACTTTTGAACAAGCAAAGGAAGAAATATTGCCAAATATAAGTGAATATGTGGGTGCAATAGATGGTGAAACACAAGCATTTTATGAGAATCCATTTTTACAAGCACAAGCACTCATTAGTGAAACAACTAGTTTGGTTTATGAAAAGAAAGAGCAAACGGGTTCAATTGTAATTAGAGAACAAGGTAATAACAGAAAGGATAGATATACTTCTGTTTCTTACGGTTCTTATTTTGCAACGCAACTTGAAAAAGATTTAATGATGAATAATTCGGATTACGAATATGCGACTTTTATAAATTAAGAAAGGAGGGTGGATATGTCAGGACAAAATTCAAATTATAAGAAGAAAAAATATAATAATAGAAAAAAGCATTATGAAACAAATTCAATCACAAAACAAAATTATGAATTTTCGTCTTATTCAAGTCAACAGGCTTATTCTAATTATTATTTTGGATTAAATATTTTTGATTTATATTCAAGAGAACAACTTGCCGATTTAGTAAAAAATCCTATGGCAAATAACAAGATATTAAGAGAAATTTCTTTGATATTATATGGCACTAATGGTACATACACTAACACAGTTGATTATATGACCGCTATTCCGACTTTAGACAAGATAATTGTTACTCACGGCAAGAATAATAATAAAAAGCGAAAAAATAAAGAACTAATGGAATCAACATTGAGACTAATAAAGGATAAGGAAATAGTCCGTGATGCCCTTTGGAGAGGAATGATTGATGGTATTGCTTTTTATTATTTTGAAACGACTGACAGACCAAATTCATTAAGTAAGAGTCTAAGTGATTATGATGTTAATAGTATCGTTGAAATTAATGAACTTGGTATAAACGCAGGAATAATCTCCCTCCCTACTGATTATACAGAAATTGTAGGTATTAAAAATAATTCCTATGTAATTGCTTTTAATTTGGAATATTTTGATAATATGACAGGTGAACAAACAGAAAGAAAATTAAAGAAATATCCTGAAGAAATCAGGAAGGCTTATCATAGTTGGAAAAATAACAGAAATATCCAATGTAATAATTGGGCTATTTTGGATAATACAAAGACTATCGTTCACAAAATTCGTAGTCAAAGAAGTGAAAAGTATGGCAGACCTCTAGTATTGGCTGCAATTAGTGATATATTATATGACGATTATTTTACTTCCACTAAGAGAAATATTTTGGATGAAATAAATAATAAAGTAGTATATCAAACATTGCCGGAGGGTCAAAATAAAGGTACTTGTGCTCTTACAAAGCAACAGCAAGAAAAACAACATAATACAGTAAAAAGTGCTGTTATGAATAAAAATAATCGTGGAGGAACATCATTCTTTACGGTATCGGCAGGTACAAAGTTGAACACTTTAAACATTGGTAACACAGATATTTTTGACGAAAAGTATGAATCAAATTTAGGTGATAAAATTGCCTTAGATATGGGTATAGCTGGTTCTTTGTTAAATGGTAGTTCAAGTGGTAGTTATTCATCACAAGAAAATAATCTTGAACTTATAACTGCTCAACTATTTCAATGGGTAGAACAAATTATAACTGAAATAAATAAATGTATATCTTTTAATATTATACAAGATACAAAGAATTGGGTTGAATGTAAATATTTACCTATGACATTTGTTAATAAAGGCAAAATGGTAGGTTATATGAAAGACTTATATTTACAAGGAAAAGGTTCATTGACTGCTTGGGCTAGTGCTTGTGGTTTATCTCCTGATGTATTTTATGCACTGCTCGACCAAGAAAAGGCTGATGACATAGAAAACAAATATCCGGTACATAAAACATCTTATACTTTATCATCAAAAGATGATACGGAAGTACAAGATAAGGGTGGCAGACCTACAACGGACAACCCTGCTGAAAGAACGGTACAATCAAAACAAAACGGTGGGAATAATATCCCTTCCCCATCAGACAAATAACATTCAAAGCCCATTTTTATAATGGGTTTTTATATTGATAAAACGGTGGTTTTATCTACATTAATAATGATTGAAAGGTGGTGAGAATGTTGAAAACATTTGAGATTTTTAGTGAGTCAAAAAAGAAAGGTCAAAACGGCAGACGAAAATTCAAAATAATCTTATATAAGATTCATCCAGATAATTGTGTTGATGAAGTCAATGAGGTTGGCACAGAGTACAACTATAATGGCATCACTTGGATTAAAGAATATTGCGAAAAAGCATTGCCAAGTATTAAGGGTATGTTCTTGAGATGTGAATTTCTTGACGAAGAAAGAACAGAATTATGTGGTCACGGTATGACAGATATTATTGATGGAGTTCCAATCTTTGAGGATGCAACCAGCATTGGTGTGTTTACTGATGGTTATATTCAGGAAGTTGAAGATGAAAACGGTGAAAAGTTTTTAGCTTGTATTGGCGAAGGTGAAATAGATAGTAGTTGTTATCATAATTTTTGTGAAAAACTTGATGAAAATATTGCAAATGGGATTTATCCAAGTGGTAGTGTTGAAATTATGAAATTGCCGGGGAACGATGAGATTATTTATAAATACGGCTATAAAGACCAAGGCAGAATCCCAACTGGTTTTATACATTCAGGATATGCCCTATTAGGGATTACACCTTCAGATAATAACGCAAAGTTAGTTGAACTTAATAATAAGAACAAGGAGGAATCTATTAAGATGAATGAAACTGAAATTAAGGCTCTCGTAGAGCAGGTATGTTCCACTTTTACAAATCACGCTAATGAAATTAACGAATATAAAGAAAAGTGTGATATTAAAGTTAGTGAACTTAACGAACTAATCGAAAATCTTACTGCTGAAAAAGATAGTGCAGTTGCAAATTCAGAAAAAATTCAGGCAGCACTTGATGATTGCAGAAAAGAACTTGATGAAACATACAAGAAGCAGAATGAACTATATGACGAACTTAATGCACTTCGTGGTGAACTTGCCAAGGCTAAAGCAAAAGAAAGAATTGGCGAACTAAATTCTGTAATTTCACAGTTTAGTGAAGAAGAAAAAGAATATGCGAAATCAGAAATTGAGGCATTTAATGCTGACCCTGTAACATCTGAAATCAACTCAGTTGTTAATAAGATTTGGGAAGGTATTGGCAAGTCTGCAAAAGCTCAAGCAGAAAAGATTACTGCTGAACAGAACTCTGCAAAAGTAGATATTGAAGATATTTTTGGTGCAGTTGATATGGGTTCAGGTTCTGCGGAAGATACAACTATTTTTTAATCAAATATAGAAAGGAAGATTACTAATATGATTAAGCACCAACTATGGTGCATAGTCCACTATGTTACGAAAGTTCATAGTGTATCTCTTTGAATTGCTGGGAAACCCTAAAGTCTTATAAACTACAACATAAGGATGAAATAAGCCTATGTGTGAATGTTTGAAAATTATAAGAATTGGGCAATCAGCAGCCAAGCTCCGAATAGGAGAAGGTTCAACGACTATCGCTGAAATGCGAGTAGAGGACAAGCGTTCTCGAAGTGGAGAGCATCCTACGGGATGAAGATATAGTCTGGACTTATATGAAAATATAAGCAGTCATATGACTGGTCGGGTTTAGCGAACCCTTATTGCTAAATATTATGTTTTAACAAATCAGGTAGATATGATGCGTAGAAAAACAAATGAAGAATTTATAAATTAAATTAAATTAAAGAGAAATTTCCATCAATAGAGGTTATTGGCACTTATATTAACCAAAGAACCAAAATTGAAGCGAGGTGCAATTTATGTGGAAATGTATATTTTGTAAATCCTATTTCTCTTTTGCTGGGATGTGGATGTGCTGCTTGTTCAGGAGTAAAAAAAGACAAGTGAACAAATTTTCGATGAGATTAAGTCCAAAAATCCCAATATTGATACTATTCTCAATAATCATTTAGCAAAATGACAAACAAATCGTAAAGTTGAAACAATCGGTATGATTGATAATTCAGTAAATAACCCACTTCTAACTTCTACTAAGGAAGTAGGCAACTATGATTTTATTGTTGAAGATGGTGAAACATATCTAGTTTGTAACACAGTTACAGGTGACGATTCATACAAGGAAGATATTAAATTTCCAAAGGGTACATATCTAAACGGTTACAACGTTAAGGCTTGGGAAGGTCAGAAGCTAGTTGTTGATGAAAAGCATATTGCTTATACAGGTGGCAAGACATATGCTGACTTAAAGAGCACTGTAAATTTCCTAACAGTAGATGCTAATGGTAAATTGACAAATGCAAGTGCAGAACCAACTTCAGGTGTTTATTTTAAAGTAACAGATAAGTGCAAACTAACTGAAAATGCTATTAAAGTTAAGGTTATGGTTGCATCAGCTAAGGGCGAATAATAATTTTAGGAAAGGAATGATATATAATTATGTTTAAGACTACATATGAACTTAATAATGCTCATAAGGATTCAGATATTTTTGACGGCAAGTTTAATAAGAAATCACCAGTAGTAGAAGTATTCTCTGCTATGGTTAGGGGCGAAGAACTAGAAAAGTTTGGTAAGAAGGGCGACAAGGCTGTTGAATACATTAAGAAGCTAGGTAATCGTGCTGACTGTGGTGATGGTATGGCTATCGCTGAACTAAATACACTAAGAACATATATGATTGAAACACCTATCCTAGAAGAAATCAAGTTACTAGGTATTTTTGGTTCTTATCAGAATGTTGGTTATGATGAAACTATTGAAAGAGAAGTTTATAACCACGTTGGTGAGCGCTCTCGCGTACAGGCTGGTAGTGGTGATGTTGTATTCCCTGCTATTGTAAAGGACAGATACCCAGTAGGTACAGATATTGTATCTGGTGGCTATGCGGTAGATTATCGTAGAGTTGCTCTTGGTGATATGAGTAAGGAAAACGAAGGTATGAACCTAGTTAGAACTGACATCAGAAACAAGGCTCTACTACTTGTAGTAAATAAAGTTTATGATGCAATCAAAACCGCAACAGGTGTTAAATACACAGTTGAATGTGGTGGTCTAACACAAGCTGGTGTTGATAAGGTGCTAAAAGATGTTCGTAGAGTTGGTAAACCAACAATTATTGGTGACTACGCAGTTATTTCACAGTTCAATGATTGGGCTGGTTATGTAGGTTCTATTAATTCTAACACAATTTCTAATATTTCTGAAAAGGCAATGAATGAAATTGCGGCAAACGGTATTATTTCACAGTATAGAGGTTCAATTGTTGCTGAAATGCCAAACCCATACAACCTATATGAAATGAATAAGAAAGGTGACAACTTTGCTACACTACTTCCAGCAGGTCTAGCATTCGTAATTCCATCAGGTATTCAGTCACCTATCGCTACTTGGACTAGAGGTGGTCTAACATCATTCTCTGGTAACAATGTTAAAACAGGTAAGGTTGAAACTCGTTTTGACCTTGAAGTTGCTGTTGACGTTGCAAAGGGTCAGGAATACAAAGTAGGTACAATTTACGATACAAATATCGGTGGCTTGGATGACTAATCCAAGTTTTTTAATTTGTAAATAAACAGAGTGTCATACTTCGGTGTGGCACTCTATAAATGAACGTAGGAGAAAATTAAATGGAGAATAATATAAATTTTTATTGCTATTCTTTGCGTTTATTTCATTTTTTATCGTCATTCGGTGAAAAATGCTATATATCAAAAATCAACGCCACTAGTGGAAACCGATATTGGGTTTTCAAGAAATCTAAAAGGCTTGATGATATTATTAAACTTTACAATGAGATAAAACATACAATAAATTAGTTGAAATCGAAACATAATGATAATTGAAACGAGGTATTTAATAATATGGCAGAAACAAAAAATGTAAAGTCTACTACAACAAAAAGCAATAGTAGAAAAACAACACAAAAGAAAACAGAAACAGTTCCTTATGATGTAGAAACTTTTGAGGATGAATTAAATCTTGACAAGAAGGTAACAGTAAAAAATCTTGCAGGTTGGGAAGTTTCATTTTATAGAAAACACGATGGTACAGGTGCTATTAATATTACAAAAGGTGGTTTACAAAGACTATCAAGAAATGAAATCCAAGCACAAATTAACGATGGCAATTTGCTATTTATTGGTGCAGGTAATGGTAGTCACGCAACACTATATATTGAAGATGCTGATACTCGTAGATGGGTTGGTTTTGAGGATGAAAACAATCCACAGATGATATTTACAGAAGAATTAGTTAAGAAACTATTTGATATGAACCAAAGCGATTTTGAAACTAACCTACCTATTTATATCCATACTAGAGCTGAAAAATTCGCACTCATTGAAACAATTAGAAATCTTGGTTTAAACGATTACAGAAAAATAGTTTTTGCAGAGAACTATACAGGATTTAAAGTTTAATTTTTAAGAACAAGAGGTGATTACAATTAATACAATAGCAAAAGACGTTTTTGATAGTTTTGAATCATCTTTTCAGGATAAAACAATCGTTCCGGAATCTCTTGAATTGCTTTGGCTAAAAAAAGCAGTTGCGAGATATACTGTGGAGCTTGACCCTATTACTTTTAATGAAGAAACAAATGAATTTGACGATAAATTAGACCAATATGTAGTTGATACACTCGCTATGTTTATGTTGCAAATGTATGATGAAAGAGAGTGGTCAAGGGTAAATAAACAAGTTTCTATTGTTGGTAAGGATGTTAGTGTTGATGGTGCTGGTCATACTAAAACTGCGGCAAAGGCAAAGGCTGAATATAGTAATGCAGAAAGTGAAAAAATGATTGCTAATCAAAAGCCCACTGCTTATTTATAAGGTGGTGGCATTATGGCAAAAGAATGGTATTTAATGAATACTAACCACGATATGATTGGTGGTTTTGAAAGTGAAGATTTTGACAATTTTGCACAGGACGCTTTTTCTGAAATATTAGAGTCTAGCATTGCAACAGAAGTTGAAGTATGTAATTATGATTTATCTGAAAGAACGCCACAAAAGGTTGTTATTCAAGGAAAAGTACAAGATACAAAATTAAATTCACTTTCTAGGTCTATATTAGCACCTATCGGAATTTTAAAAGCAGGACAATATATTTTCTATAAAGATAGATATTGGCTTATAGATGGTCTTGTTGATGATAATGGATTTTATGAAAAAGGCATAATGAAGTTATGTAATTATCTTCTTACTTGGAAAAATCAAAAAGGCAAAATAGTTCAAAGATGGGCTAATATTGTGTCAGCCTCACAGTATAATAATGGTGAAACAAGCAATGAATTTACATTTGTTAGAAGTGACCAATTAATGATTATGACACCACAGGATGATGAATGTTTGCTTATACCACATAAGCAAAGGTTTATTATAGATAAGCGTTGCAAAATTTATGAAAAAGAGTTTACACCCGATATTACTTGTGATACATCTCACCCACTTATTACATATGAACTTACTCGTATGGATAATGTTTTATACGATTATCAAGATTCAGGTCATTCAGAATTTATGGCTTATGAGGATGAACAACACGAGAATGACGGTTATTATGTAATTGAAGGAAAAGGTTACTGGCTATGTGATGAACCTACTAACGAAAATGATAATAAAACAAGAATTTTATCGTGTAGTATAGATTATGATGAGCCAATTATATATTCAGGTCTTGAACCAAGTGTCTTTATTTCGAGTTTTTATGATTCAAACGGAAACAAAATTAATGTAACACCTAAATGGGATATTAACTGTGATTTTGTTGATGACTTAGATATTACCTATGTTGATAATTCAATCTACATTTCTGTTGACAATAACAAATTATTAAATAAATCTTTTGAGTTATCATTATGTGCAGATGGATATGAGAAATGCACTATTACAATAACAATTAAAGCATTTATGTGAGGAGGACTTCAATGGCAAGAATGAAATCAACTGCTGAACGTGGTCACTTTAAACAAGAAATTCACACTGCTTTATACAAAGATAAAAATATTAGAGAATTGTTATTGGGTGATACTTCAACTCAAAGTGCAAGTAAAATCAAAGAAGATTTTAAAAACCACGTTAAATCTCATTTGTTTATTGACGATACTATCATAGATACATCGTCTTTTATATTTTATGATGTTCGTATGCCTAGCCTTAGTTCTAATATCAAGGTATGTCAAATTATAATGTATGCAATTTGTCATAGAGATATACTTGATAATTACGAGAAAGACGGTTATTACGGAAATCGTGCTGACATTTTATCACAGATGATTGAAGATTGTTTAATTAATGATAAGAATGTTGTAAATAACTTTGGTATTGGTGAATTATCTCTTGATAGCGTAGATATTTATAATGCCAAAAGATTTTACGGGTGCATTATGACATTTAGTGTACCTAATTTTCGCTAACTAATGCGATTTGATTATGGAACACAAATTAGTCCTACCCCAATCACGCTATCTATAGGTACATTGAGAAAACCAAAATTAAAAGAAATTTGTGAACTTACATTTGATAAATTCACGTTTTATGAATTTTTGGCTAAAATGACACCGGAAATTTATTACACACAACTTAATGAAAAAAATGGTGGAAAAGAATATTGGGAGTCTTTTACTGAAGAACAACAAAATGATATTACATTATACAGTCTTATCCTTGAGGATGATTTTTTAAGTAATATATATGTTGAAATGCTCAATTTCTTTTTTGTTGAAAAAGTTGTTTTTGCAGAGGGCTATTTTATAGTTTTTAAAAACGATACTAAAGAATTAGATAATATTGAAGAATTAGATGATATTGATACGAATAATGTTCGTAGTGTAATATCAGATAAACTTTTTTCCCAAGTCTTAATATCTATACAACAAATATGTTGCATTTATGATGAAAAAGATGATATTGATGATGCTAAATATAAAAATGACTTGGCAAGAAAACTAATGGAAAGAATGAAAAAAGCAGCGAAACAAAATAAGAAAAAATCAGATATAAATTTAACACTACCAAATATTATATCTTCGGTTAGCAATAAACATCCTTCCCTAAATTATATTAATATTTGGGAATTGACCATATTCCAATTAATGGATGCTTTTAACCGACTTCAAAGGAATACTATGTATGATATTGATTCTACAAGGGTTTCAGTTTGGGGAGATGAAAAGAAAACATTTGATGTTTCGTTGTGGTACAAAAATGAATATGACAAAAAGAAGTCAACCTAATTTTGGGTTGGCTCATTTTATTTTTAAGGAGGAATATTATTATGCCAGAATTAAATAAGGCTAACCGTCAAGTGTGTGATGTTGATATTCGTGTTCTAAAGACTAAAGCACCATTTCTTAATTTTCTAACTGCTAATACAACAACAGCAGGTTTGAGTAGTGATAGTGTTTATGCTATGGCAAAGGGTTCTCGTAGAATTGCTTATACAAACCCACTTGAAGGCACAATGACTATTGAAGCACAGGTTTATCCATTCAAGCTATTGGCACTACTATCTGATGGTACTATTGATTCAGAAGCAGTATATGCTGAAACTGCAACAGTTAAGGCAACTGAAGAGGGTAAACTTACACTTGCAACTGATAAGGGTGAAATTGAAGCAGGTACAGTATTTGTATATCCAAAAGGTAGTTATGGTGATGAAACTCAGTTAATCCAAGGTACATATACAGCCGGTGCTTTTACAGAAGGAAAGACAGAGCCTAAAAAGATTAAAGCTGATAGTGAATATGAAATCGGCTATATGATTAAGCGTAGTTCAGGTCTAAAGAAAATCTCACTAAACAACAAGAGATTGCCAAAAGACTACTTTATCACTCAGAAAACTGTTGATAAGGACGAGAACGGTCTATTAACACCATTCATTATGACTGCATATAAGGCTACTATCCAGAGAAATATCGACCTATCATTTAGTTCTGAAGGCGACCCTGCAAGTATTACACTAACTTTTGACCTAATGGAAGATAAAGATGGTAATGTACTTGATATGATTGAACTAACAGATGATGCAGAATAATCGAATTTAGAGAGGTAGATTATGGTAAAAGAATGTTCAGTTAAAATCAACAATGAAGCAGTTACTGTTGTTAGATATGGTGATACTGACATTCAGTTTCCATCAATTCACAAAGATGTTGATACAGTTTTTGTAACTTATGAAGATGGAAGATATTGCATTGTTGATAAGGATTACAAACCAAATATTGTAGAAAATAAAACAGCACAAAAGAAAGGTGCAGAGAAGAAAACAACTAATAAGAAATCAGTAACAAAAGCTACTGATAAGGAAAAAGATATTTAAAGTTGTATTGTATTTTTTAATTAATAAGGGAAAGACTCTTACAACTTTATGTAAGTTTCTTTCCCTTTAATTTTTGCGTTTATAGTTATTGGCAATATGGCTTTAATAATAGTAACTTTGTATTAAATAAAGAGAGTTGAATATTGTAATGTAAGAAAAAGAGGATTGATAAGATGAAAAATATAAAATTTACAACGCTTGAAGAATGTATTGAATGTTATGGTAGGTCAAATTTGGTGGCTATTGAGAACCTATCTCAAATATTTTTTTACACAAAATATGGTTGTCAACCGAAATTTGTATGTGAAAACGAAATCAAACCCGGCAGACTTGTTTGTTGGTATTTAAAAAATGAAACGAATTTTGTATATAGAAAATGGCTAGAGAATAAGCCAAAGCAGGTGGATTGATGGCACAAAATATAGGAAAAGTTTTTGAGGAACAATTAAAAAAATCAATTCCCTCCTATGCCCTATTATATCGTGTGCCGGACTCTGCACAATCATTTGGTGGTGGCAATCTTAGATTTAGCCGAAAAAACCCATTTGATTTTTTATTGTGGGATTCATTAAAACATAAGTTATATGCTTTAGAGGTAAAAACAGTTAAAGGAAAATCAATATCCTTTGAAAGAGATATATCAAAATCAAAGGAAATTCATTATCATCAAATTATGGGGTTAAATGAATGGAATAAATACGATGGTATAACTTGTGGTTTTATAATTGAATTTAGGCAATTAGAAAAAACTGTATTTATTGATATTGAGGAATTTAACAAACTCGTAGAAGTGATACCGAAAGAAAGTTTTAATTATAAAGACCTCACAGATTATGATATAAAGCATACAGTTATAGGACAAATAAAAGCTCGTACAAGGTTTACATATAAACTAGATGAGTTCTTAAAAGGGCAATAAAAGAATAGTTTTATCGTTAAATTTTTAAATTTGAAAGGAATTTTATTATGGCAAAAGAAATTATTGTTAATGATAACGTAGATATTATTACTTATTCAGCAGCGGTTCAAGCTATCGCTGAAAAGTTTTTTGATGTAAAAGATAATTACACACCGTATTTTGGTAGAATTAATGCAGTGACTGTATTTTTTAATTATTTTGTAGATGATGAAAGTCTAACTGATTATTTTTCGGATATGAAAGATGAAATCACAACTGATTTTATTGTAAGGAATGAAGAATGTCTAAATCTTTATAATAAGGCATTACAAGGTACGGGAACATATAGATTAGATTTCGCAAATGCTTACAAAGATGCTATGGAAATGGTATATCACAGAAGAAGTGCAGTAGGCAATATTATTGATAGAATACAAAAAGCCGTTTCTGAAATCGCTGATGTTATTAATCCAGTATTTTCAGGTGATAACCTTGATAAATTAACTGAAATTACTAAGAATGTTGCAGACGGTAATTTAAGTGCCGAATCTATTGTTGAGGCATATGGTAATTCTAAAAGATTAGAAGAAGTTTTAGATAAAAAATAAGGTGATTTTATGAACGCAAATAATATGAATCAACTTAATTTGATGTTGCTTAATAAACTGAAACAGGCTATGAAAGAAACTTCTAATAAAGCCGAAGAAGATATGTTTGAAGAAACAGGTGACTTTTATTCACAAAGAGAGCCAAGTATGTATGAAAGAACAGGTGCATTGGGTGAAACACCGAGGACAACTTCTGCCAATTCATTTTTAACTAAGAATGGTGGTGAAGTGTCTTTTGATGCTTACTTAGACCAAACACATAAATATACAACAGGTGATGAACCTGATATGAGTCAAGTATTGGATTTGGCTAACTATGGCACTCCTTGGATTACTAAAGAAGGTAGTAATGCTAGGTCAACACTAGGTAAAAAATACTTTTGGGAAAGAGCAGAAAAGAAAATAGAGAAATCATTAAAAGATACTTTAAGGAGTTATTTTAAATAATATTCTTGTTAATTATGACATTATAAGGAGGTACTTTATGAAAAATGGAAGAACCACTGTCTATAATAATGAACTAACTGACAAGGAAAGATTAGATAAAGTAAATGAGGATAATAAACAATTAGAGGAAGATCTCTTGGAATATTTAAGTTCCACCGATAAATCAAAAGGTACAATTAAACAATATAAAGCAAATTTACATATCTTTTGGGTTTGGTGTTTGGAAAAGAATAAGAATAAATTTTTTGTGGATATTACAAAAAGAGAAGCAATTAAGTTTCAAAATTATGCTCTAAATGAATGGAAATGGTCGCCAAAGAGAATTAGAACATTTAAAGCAACTTTGCGTTCATTAGAAAATTATATAATTAAAATATTGGATGATGAATTTCCAGATTATAAACGTATTTGGAGTGAAATCGAATCACCTGCTGATGAAGCGGTAAGAACAAAATCCGTTCTACAAATGGAAGATGTTCAATGGCTATTAACAGCACTAGTTGAAAAGAAAGATTATATGAGAGCCTGTATGTTGGCACTTGCTATTTTTAGTGGTAAACGGAAAGCCGAATTAACAAGATTTAAGGCATCCTATTTTGACAAAAGTAATTTAATTTGTGATGGTGCTTTATATAAGACACCAGAAAAAATGCAAACTAAAGGTAGAGGTCAAAGAGGAAAGTTACTTGATGTTTACATATTAGCAAAACCATTTCAGCCATATCTTGATTTATGGTTAAATCAAAGGAAAGAAATTGGCATAACTAGTGATTGGCTATTTCCACAATATAAAGATGGAGAATGGGCTGATGAACATATAGGTATTTCGACTATGGACTCTTGGGCGAGAACTTTCAACACAATGCTCGGAAAAATCGGTAAGGTATGGTATTTTCACTGTGCCAGACATTTCTTTACAAGTTATTTACTTGAACAGAACTTACCTGAAAATGTTGTTCAATCATTACAAGGTTGGGCTTCAAGTGATATGGTAAGAATTTATGATGATAGAAGTAACGAGTCACAATTCGAGAAATATTTTGGTGCTGATGGTATCAACCAAGTTGAGCAAAAAGGATTAAACGATTTATAACTTTTAACAATTAAAGAATGTGATTTATATGAATAATAAGATTTTTGACCACCTAAAGGGTGGCTTTTTTATTTTATAGTGAAATGAAAGGAGGTTAAATATGTCAGATTTTAGGGCGAGAATTGTCGCTGAATTAGACACCTCACAGATAAATTCATCTATCGAAAAATTAGAAAAAATACCTATCACCTTTAAGAATGTAACATTAGATACAAACCAAATAAATGCAAGTATTCAAAATGCTCTTAATAAAAATAAATTCACTATTAATCTTGATAAAGTCAATGTTTCAAATGTTGCAAATCAAATGAAAAAGTCCGGTGCTGAAGTCGGAAAAAATTTTGCATATTCATTTGAAAATAGCATAGGTTCGGTTAATACTAAAGTTTCTAATACCGATGCTGTAATTAAGGATATGCAAAGAACTTTGTCGGGAATGAAGTTTAACAATTCGTCTATTGATTTAGTAACAAAAGATTTGAAAAATATGAATTTAGCTATTAGTAACATTAAAACAAATGTTAGTGGCGATAGCTTAAATATGTCAATTAAGGGTGTAGATGAACTAGGTAGAGTTGTAACTATTTTAAGGCAATTCGATACAGAATCAGGACAAGCCTATAATGTGGGAAGGACTATTTCCCAATCATTTGAAACTGGCACAATGACGGCAACACAACTTGCTAATGCAATAAATAAGGTTACAACAGCTATAAGTGGTGGTTCTATTGATTCTTCTGTATCAAGAGTAACTGCCAAATTTAACCAACTAAATGAAGCAGTTAATGGTATGGGTAGTGGTGCTAAAGCCACAGAACTGCAAGGCAAGTTAAAAACACTTGAGGCTGATTTTGTTCAACTACATACTTTACAAAATAGTCTTATGTCAGGTGGACTTGAGGATAAAGCACTTGTTTCAACCTATGAAAGTTTTAATCAGGTTTTATCAAGAATAACTAGCAATATGAATGTTGTTTCAAGCGAAACAAAACAATTTGCTAGTGCAATGGAAGTTGCAACCCTTAAAAATAAAATGGAAAGTTGGCTAAACCGAAATACAAAGGCTACAAAAGAATGTAAAGCTCAAATTAGTTCTTATATAAGTGAATTAAAGCAATTAGAGTTACAAGGAAATGTTACATCGTCTGATTTAAATAGGATAGCTAATGGTTTCCAAAGAGTTGATAAAGCAGCCGAAGCCGCCGGAATGAAGGGCAAATCTTTCGGTAGTAGTTTTTCAAATGCTTTTAAAAGTATTACAAGATATATTGGTGCTTCAACACTTATATATTCGGCTTTCAACTCTATCAAAGACGGGATTAATGAAGTAGTTGAACTTGATACCGCACTCGTTGACTTAAAGAAAACTTCTAGTGCAACGGCAAGTCAACTTAAAGAATTTTATTTTAGTGCAAATGATTCGGCAAAAGAATTGGGTGTTACAACACAAGAAGTAATACAAGCCGCTGCTGATTGGAGTCGTTTGGGATATGGATTAAAAGATTCTCAAACTATGGCAAAAGTTTCTTCAATATTCTCATCTATATCTCCGGGTATGGATATTGAAACTGCAACAGACGGTCTAGTAAGTGCAATGAAGGCATTTAACATTGAAGCTGATGATGCACTAGATGGAATTGCAAGTAAAATTAACGCAATAGGTAACTCTCAAGCAGTTAGTAATAATGACATTGTTGATTTTTTAACAAGGTCATCTTCTGCAATGAGTGAAGCAAACAATAGCTTAGAAGAAACTATTGCTCTAGGTACTGCTGCGACTGAAATCACTAGAGATGCAGCAGGTGTTGGTAACGCTTTAAAGACAAATTTTTTGAATTGTCTGTATGTGCAGAAATGTGCATAAAGAACATATTTAATTGCAGGTAAAGTGTAAAGCCTTGCACCACAATAGTGGAGAAATCACACTATGATGGTACGAAAGTAGAAACAACGCAAGGATGGTACAAGGTCAAAAGCCTAAATACTATAACAATCACAGTTCTTGCAGCGAAGTACCCTAACATTATCCTTGACCAAAGGACAGTTAAGATGAGGGTAAACGTTCAACGACTATCCCCGTGTTGGGTTACAGACTTGAAAATAAAGGTGGAAATCCTGAATATCTGTAACAACAGGAGTACGGCTCAATCGCAAATGGAGTGAGAGAAAATCTCTTAAACGGAAAAGGTATGACTGCTATTCTTAATAAGAATGTGGTTAAGAAATAGTCTGCTCTCATATGAAAATATGAGTTATTGTTAATTAAGATTGATAATAAGATATATCTTGCGAATATATCAAACATTATGGAGTATCAATGCGAATTAGAGGTAAAATCGTTGCCTCCATATATAGTAATATATATGCTGCATAAAAAATATGCGTGACGATAACTATATCGGTTAAAGGCTTGAAGAAGTTAAGACCGAGGAAAGGCTATACTTTTTCACATTTAAAAGGATGTGAAAATATGAAATATACATTTAATGAATTAAAAACAGAATTAAAAAAATATGGATTAAATTTGATTGAATATATTTCTACAAAGGAATTAATCTCATATGATGATATTGGTTATAAATATAAAATTAATTTATGTAACATTAGAAATGGGCGAAAACCAAATAGATTTATGAAAAATCCATATGCTTTGGATAATATCAAATTATATTTAAAAAATAATTGTCCGAATTATAAATTATTAGATGATAAATATATAAATTGTAAAACGAAAATGAAATTTATCTGTAACAAACATATTAATAAAGGTATTCAGTATAATACGGTTGATAATATTGTTAATAGTCATCATTATTGTTTATATTGTGGATGTAGTGAGTTATGGGAAAGAAAAAGGACTTCTGTTGAAAAAATTAAAAAAGAATGTAATCGAATAGGAATTAAATTTATTAAAAGAACATCTAAAAACAATGAATGTTATATAAATTATATTTGCCCCAATCATCGTGAGATTGGTTTACAAAATATTTCGTGGACACATTTAAAAGAATTAGAAAATGGGTGTCCTCATTGTCATAAAATGAGCAAAGGTGAAAGTAGAATTTATAAATATTTAATCAATAATAATATTGAATTTTATAGAGAATATAGTTTTGCTGATTGTATAAACCAAAGACATTTAAAATTTGATTATTATGTACCAAGTTTAAATTTGGTGATTGAATATAACGGAATACAACATTACAAACCCATTGAACATTTTGGTGGTATATCAAATTTTGAAAAAACAAAAGAAAGAGATAATATAAAATTACAATATTGCAAACAAAACAATATAAAAGTTGTAATTATTCCTTATTGGGAATATGACAACATTGAAAATTTATTAAAGCAATACATAGAAAAGTATAATTTATTATGTGAAAAAGTATAGAATCCGTAACGACTGCGGGAGGTACTTGGTAACAAGTATCTTGAAGTTATCCCCCATTTATGGGTGAATATACAGTCTGAACTCACACTATAACTTAAATAAAATGTGAGAATTAGCCAGAAATGACTAATCGCCATAATAAATGGTCAGTAGTCCAAATTGTGGACGAAAGTAACAGAATTGTACGATGAAGAAACCGAACAATATATCGGAGGAGTCGAAGAATTATCTGGTGACATAGCCGATTTGACAAAAAGTGCAGAACATCCTCTTGGTGTTTCACTATTTAAAGATAGTGCAAAAACTGAATATAAATCAACAGTAGAATTACTTCGTGATATTTCTAGTATTTATGATGAGCTTACCGATAAGCAACAGGCTGAACTACTAGAGAAACTTGCCGGTAGAGGTGCTTTTACCGGAATATATAGCAATGTGTATAAAGAACATATTTAATTGCAGGTAAAACCTAAAGCCTTGCACCACAATAATCAGGAAACTAAATTATGATGGTACGAAAGTAGAAACAACGCAAGGATGGTACAAGGTCAAAAGCCTAAATACTTTAATAATGGTGGTTCTTGCAGCGAAGTACCCTAACATTATCCTTGACCAAAGGACAGCTAAGATGAGGGTAAACGTTCACAGACTATTCCCTATGAGGGCTTTAAACAAGTAATAAGGGTGGAAATCCCGAATATTTAAAGCAAAAGAAGTACGGCACAAATTAAGGTGTGGGTGAAAACCCCTTAAATGGAAAAAGTATGCTCCTTTTATAAGGATGAAGAAATAGTCGAGGCTTATATGAAAATATAAGATGTAATCAAATATACATAATTAAGAAAGGAATTATGTGCGATATACTTATACAAAAGAAGATATTGAATTTTTAAAAGTTCATTATCCAAATGGCGAATGGAATTTTATAAAGGAAAGATTTCCTACATTAAGCAAATCTAGTATATATAAAAAGTGTAGAAGAATGGGAATAAAATCTAATAATATTCATAGAAAAAACACTAAAATTGCCGATGGAAGAAGAATATGGACTTTAGAAGAAAAAGAAATTTTAAAAAATAATTATTCAAAAGTTTCAATAGATGAAATTTTAAAATTGTTACCAAATCGAAACAAAAATATGATATTATCTGAGGCTAAAAATTTAAAATTATGCTCATTCTCAAGGTCAAAACAGCTTTGGAAAGAAGAAGAAATTCAATATATAAAAGATAATTGGAAACTAACACCAGATAAAATAATGGCTGAAAAGTTAAATAGGACTTTTAGGGCAGTTAAGTTTAAAAGAGAAGAATTGGGGTTATACAGGGCAAATCAAGGACACTCTTCATATCAAACACTATCAAAATATTTAAGAGGAAAAAATCAAAAATGGAAAAAAGATTCTATGGAATTTTGTGATTATAAATGTGTTATGACGAACAGTAAAAACTTTCAAATTCATCATTTATATAGTGTTAGTAACATCATAAGAGATATATTAAATAAATACAAAGGATATGATAAACCGTTTGACGATTATTCTGAAAATGAATTATCATTTTTATTGTCAAAATTTATTGAAATTCAAAATAAATATCCACTTGGAGTGTGTATTGATAAAAAGATACACACATTGTTTCATAGTATGTATGGTCAATATTATAACACTCCTGAACAATGGTATAGATTTTGTGAAGATTATAATAATGGAATTTATAAAAAGTATATTTGATTACTAGCGAGAGTTATGTACTCGCTGAATATAATGAAAAGACAAGGACAAGTTGTTGCCGCAATCCTCAACAACTTTGGTGCAGTAGAAAAATCACTAGAAACTATGACAAATAGTGCTGGTAGTGCGATGAACGAAATGGATACAATCGAACAATCAGTTACATATAAACTAAATGCACTAAAACAAACCGCTGTCGGAATATTTCAAAATCTATTTGATACAAGTCAAATGGGTTCGGTAGTAGATTTTTTAACAGGTTTACTAGGCGTAATAGATAAACTGACAGAACATTTAGGACTGCTTGGCACTACCTTAGTTACAATAGGTATTGTCAAATTTATTAAGAACTTCGGTTAGCCCGTCAATGGGCATAACATTAACCCAGAAAATGTTGGTCTATTATGGGGAAGCAAATATTATAATGGTGATATGAGCAATTCCATAAGATGAAAGTTCTAAAATAACAAAAGGAATAATTGCTTGAAATCATAATACTTACTACACCTTTACTTTTGTAAAGGAAACCGAAAAACAAGGTAAAAAAGTCAAACTGTTTGCACACAGGAGTAAGTTTTCTACGGCTAAAAAATAATGCCGGACAGATATATAATTGACAATGAGCAGTGAACCTATTAACCGAAAGGTCAAGTCATATAATCCGATAGGTAGCAATCGTGAAAGCGATGTCGGGATAAAGGCTTATATAATAGGAACATTCAGAGAACACCATTCCTTGCAGTAAATAAAAACCTTATTTTATTTGCTGTTAATGTATGTTCCAACAGTGCAAAAACAAAAAAATACCGTCAAATAAATGACGGTATAATTAAAAATCACTTTTACAATTATTACAATGCCATTGTTTAGTGACTTTACCAATAGAGAATATCCCAAATAGGGCTATCTTCCCTACTTTTGAAGATGTGGATATTTTTGTGGTATTTGTGGAATGACAATAAGGACATTCAACAATAGTTTTAGGTTTAGGATTTAAACCGTCTAATACTTTATTATATGTCATTCTCCCACAATTCATACATTCACCAAATTCAGAGGCATTATTAAGTAATATATTTTTATAAGATTTTTTACATTTACAATAAGGACATTCAATTTCTATTTCACCTATTCTTTTAGAGATTTTTTCCATAGAATATTCACTCCTTTTTGTTTAAGTATAACATTGATTTTTATAAATGTAAAGTGATTTTAGACCCTTTTAATAATAAAATGCAACTAAAAGCTCTGGGATTAGAGGGGTCAGAAAGTATTGAAGCAGTAAGAGTAGCTACTGCAAAAATGAGTGCTGAAGATACCGCTGCCGTTCTTGCTAAAACAAAGTTAAGTGCAGCAGAGCAAGAAGAAATATTGGTTGAAAATGGCTTAACTGAAACACGGGCAACTATGATTGCATCTGCAAACACAATGAGTGCAACGGATTTAGAAGCAGCACTAACAAAAGCTGACTTGTCTGAAGTAATTACTGCTGAGGCACTTGCAAATAGTGGTTTAACAGAAGCACAAATTGCAGCAGCGGTAGCAGCATCTAATTTAACTGCTGAAAATTTGGCTGCAATTTTAGCAACTACTGCTTTGACAAAAGAACAACAAATACAAATTCTTGTAAACAAAGGACTAACAGAAGCACAAGCAGAAGCTATTGTCACAACAGCAGCACAATCTGCTGAAAATGTTAATGCTGCTTTAAAAACAGATTTGTTAACAAAGTCCACAGTATCACTAAAGACAGTTACAAAAGGACTTTGGGCTACTTTAAAAGCCAATCCAATGATTGGTTTTATTGCTGTTTTATCAGGATTAATAGCTCTAACGGTTAAACTTGCAGGTGCTGCAAAAGAGGCATCGGAAGAGGCTGATGAATTAAAAGAAAAATCAACAGAAGAATCCGAGAAGGCTCAGGAAGAAATAAAATCAGTAGATGAACTGATTAATAAATATAAAGAGTTAGCAAAAAGTGATACACAAGATACAAGTGTAAGACAACAAATAAGAGATTTACAGGGTCAAATCACAGATTTGGTCGGTAATCAAGCAGATAATCTTGACTTGGTAAACGGCAAACTTGATGATGAAATCGCAAAATTAAACCAAATCAAAGAAAGTGAAGCTAAAAATGCGGTAAATAAAGCAATAACTGCTTATCACGATGCTAAATCTTCTCATAACAAAGCTATTGGTCAAGACAGTGCTCTTTTTGGAATATTGGGTGATTATGCTTATGCTGGTGATAACGAAGATGATGTATTAAAGGTTTTAAATGACCACGGTTTCACAAATGCAAAAAAGGGTGGTTTTTTTAATAATACTACATATATTCCAATTAATGTAGATTCGGATGGTAAAGTCCTTGAAGGTGCTACTGAAAAGATGGAATATGTAAAGAAAATGCGAGATACCATCGAGAAGTATTATAAAGATTATGCATCAAGTAATATCTGGAATGAATTAAATAAGCAAGTAGAGAATTTTGAAAAGTATTCTACTGATATGAAAAACGCTGCCAAAGATTTGGTAGATGCTGAAGTTTTGAGTGCCTCATATGATAATTCTCTTTCAAAGATTAATGTTAATTCGCTAGATAACTATATGGATTATAGAGATAAACTAATAAAAATAGTTAAAGATAGTCCAAATTTATCAGAAGCAATAGACTCTGGTGATTTAACAGATAAGGATATTACAAAAAGTGTTGATGATTATTTAAGTACACTAGAAGGATTTTCAGACTATTATAATGAGTGGTACAACAAGTTTGAGTCTGACACTGCCAAACATACCAAAAAGGTCAAAGAAACCGTAAATAAAACCGAATGGTTTAAGGGTAATAAAGATAGGCAAAATAAATTTAGTAATTGGATTGATAAACTAGATGACTCTGATAAAGATATTGTTTACAAAATATCAACAGAATTTACTACTGACAAAGTAAAAACACAATTAGAGAATTTAGGTGAAGGTGGTACAGTTGATTTAACACTCCGTCCACAAGTTGACAATAGTGAACTTAAAAAGGCAGGTTGGGATATTGATTCCGAAGGTACTGCGACTGTATTTACATCAACACAATCAAACAAAGATAATACTATTGCAATCAACTTTACTCCGATTGTTACAGATGATAAGGGCAACTATGTTAAAACCCTATCCCCTGAAGCATTAGAGGAATATGCTCAAGGTGTAATTAACGGTACACGAAAAGATGACCTAAATCTACAAATTGGTGCAAAATTTACAGGTCAAAATGCCGTAAAACAAGCCGTTCAGGCAGCCGAAGAAATTCATAATCTACAAGACTTTTTCTTTCTCAAAGGCGACCCATCAGATTTCGACCTAAATGATTGGAAAACAGCACTTTCCGATTATAAGCAATATGTAGAAGAAACAGGTGAAAGTGTACAAGGTGCATTTGAAACTTTAATGACTACAAAGGGTGATAGCAAAAACCCATCATTTATCGAACGTGTAGATGACTATACCGACAAAATGAGCAACCTTAATGATGCTTTTGAAAAATTCCAAAAGGGTGAACTTGAAAATAAAGATATTATCAAGCTAACCGAAGATTTCCCTAAACTTGCAGGTAGAACAGATGATTTAGATGTTGCTATTAATGAATTAAAGGGTAACTTAAATGAGGAAATGTTGAGTGACTTTAATGACCAATTCGGTAATATGGACACTCAAGATGATATTGATAAGTTAAAGGCATTTCAACAACAGGTACTAGAACTAGGTGATGCTGTTGGCGATACAGATTTCTCTATTGATATTGATGTAGAATCCGACAATATGGATAAGTTGTATTCAGCAATGAAAGAGTCAGTTACATCAACCGGCTTAACTGCTGAATCCATAGACAAGTTAACAGATAGATATAAAAATCTAAAAGATTTTAATGCACCAAAACTATTCGAGAAAACTGCAAACGGAATACATCTTAATACCAAAGAATTAAGGTTGTTAGAATCTCAATATGAAAATCAGATAAAGACTTCAAGTAGATTAAAGTTAGTTGAACTTGAACAAAAATATAATAATCTAACAAAGCAAATAAATGAATGTAAGGATGCTTCCGAGGCAGCCGATTTATATTCTCAAAGACAAGATGTAATCAACAAAATCAAAGATACATCGGAACTTGCCACACAGTATGAGGGTTTAACTTCTGCATTTAAGAAATGGGAAGAAGCTCAGTCACTTGGCGAAGAAGGCGATATGTACGATAGCCTTACAAGTTCATTAAAGGATATTAAAGAACTTTATAACGAAGGTTTAATCGGTACAAACAAATTTAGGTCAGCCGTTCAGTTAATGAGCAATGAGGACTTGTCAAACGCAACAGATGATGAATTAATCACAGCTTATGATAAGGGTTATAAGAAAATGACCCGATATTTCACTGATAGCCGTAATGGTTGTTTGAATTTCTTAAAAGATGTTCAAGCACTTAATTCTGAATGGGTTAAGATGAACAGTGATGGTAGTTGGAATATTAATTTTGGCGTTGGTGATGATGAAAAAGTTGCTGAGAAATTAGGGCTAGATGTTGAAACTGTACAGTCTATTATGCGTAAGTTATCTGACTATGGTTTTGATATTAACCTAGATTCTATTTTTTCAAAATTAGATTATCTGCAAGATGAAACCACTGCTGCGGTTAAAAAGTTAAAAGACCTTGGTTTAACTAAAACAGAATTTGATTTTGATACAGATAGTATTGAGGATGTAAATAAGCAAATTACTGAAGCTGAAACAATTCTTGATAAATTCAAGGACAAGAAAGGCAAAATCAATGTAAAACTTGATGGTGCAACAGAGGCTGAAACTGTATTTGTTAGTCTATTAAGTCGTAAGCAAGAACTAGAAAAACCTACAGTAATGCACGTCAACATTGAAGAAGCCAAGGGTGACATAGCTACTTACATTGGTTATTTACAAACATTTGAAACTAACTATAACGACCTTGAAATTCAAACAAAACTTGGTGCAGATACAAAGGAAGTTACAAAGAATATCAGTGGTGCTATAACTAACATTGATAAAATTCCTAAAGAAGTTAAAACCAAACTAGGTTTAGATGATAAGGATTTCACTAAAGCGGTTAAAAATGTTAAGGCAAATGTTAAAGCAAAGGTTTCACCAAAGCAAGAAGATTTAGATACCATCCGAAAGACAATATCTAATATCAAGCCTAAAATGTTGGTAAAAGCCGGACTGGACAGTTCACTTATTGATAATTATGACCCTGAAGATAAAAGGGCGTCGGTTGAATACACTTCCCCTAGTGGTCAAAAGATTACTGATTATCAAAGTTCTATTGATAATTGGCAACCAAAAAATAAATCAGCAACTATCACTTATGATACTAAGGTAAATACCGTTGGTAGTTCGGTTGTATCTTGGATTAAAGGTGCAGGTGGTAAAGTTGTTTCTTGGGCTAAAAATAAACTCGGTATAGGTAAAGTTGACGGTACAGCTCAAACCACTGGTATGGCAAAAGCTCAAGGTGATTGGGGAACTAAAGAAAACGGTGTCGCTTTAGGTGGAGAACTTGGTCAAGAATTAGTAGTTCGTAATGGTCATTTCTTTACTATTGGTGATAATGGTTCAGAGTTCTTTAAGTATCAAAAGGGAGATATTATCTTTAATGCCAACCAAACAGAACAAATTCTCAAGAATGGTAAAATCACTTCCGGCAAAAAGCGAGGAAGTGCATTTGTTGAGGGTACTGCCTTCTCTAGTGGTTCGGGTAAAATCACTGCTAAAGGTAAGGTTACTACCTCCCCTGCTAAATCTAAAAAGAAAAGCAGTAAGAAAAAAAGTAGTAGCAAGAAAAAGAGTAGCAGTAGCAATGATAAAGAAGATTCAAAGCAAACCATTGATTATGTTGAAATTGCAGTTGACCGAATCCAAAGAGCCGTTAATAGATTAAATAAAATTGCCGAAAGTACATTTAAATCTTTCAAAACAAGACTAAATGCAACAGGTCAAGAAATAGAAAAACTTGGCGAACAAATTAGTGTTGAAAAGTCAGCCTATAACACTTATATGAATAAGGCAAATTCTGTTAAGTTGTCTAAAAGTCTTAAAGGGAAAGTCCGTGAGGGTGACTATGAAATTACGGATTATGATTCAAAGACAGCCGACCTTATCAATGAATATAAAGATTATTATGAAAAGGCACTTGAATGTAAAGATACTATCCAAGACCTTAACGAAGATTTAGCACAAAAATATGTTGATGCTTTTGACCTTGTAGAAAAGAATTTTGATAATAAGTTATCAAGAATTGAAAACAAGGCTAGTCAATATGATAACCAAATTTCATTGAGAGAAGCACAAAACTATTTTGTTTCAGCAAAGTATTATAAACGACAAGCAAATCAAGAGAAAAGGCATATTGCCGAATTAAAGAATAAATATGCTGGTTTGAACGAGTCATTCAGAGAAGCCGTTAATTCAGGAAAGATTAAAAAGGGTAGCGAAGCGTGGTACGAAATGAAACTTGCTATCGAAGGTGTCAAGGGTGATATTGATGATGCTACTGTGTCATTAGCAGAATTTGAGAATAAAGCCCGTGAAGCCGATTGGAGTGCATTTGACTACTTACGTGACCGTATCTCACAAATCACTTCTGAATCAGATTTTTTAGTTGATTTAATGAGTAATGACAAATTAGTTGATGATAAAGGCAACTTTACTAAAGAGGGCTTAGCAACTGCGGGATTACACGGTGTTAATTATAACACTTATATGTCGGAGGCTAACAAGTATGCCAAAGAACTAAAGAGTATCGAAAAGCAACTTGCAGATGACCCTGCCGATACAAGACTAATTGAAAGAAAAGAAGAACTTCTTGGGTTACAACAACAGTCAATTAAGAGTGCGGAGGACGAAAAACAAGCCATTAAAGATTTAGTTGAAGATGGTATTAAAGCACAATTAGACTCCTTAAAGGATTTGATTGATACTTATACAGATTCACTAGACAAGGCAAAGAGTTTCTATGATTTCCAAAACAAGATTGAAGATAAGACTTCAGATATTGCAAAACTTCAAAAGCAATTAGCTGCATATGAGAACAATGTATCTGAAGAAACACAATCTAAAATCCAAACTATAAAGGTAGATTTGGCTGATGCTCAAAAGGAATTACAAGAAACCGAATATGACCAATATATTTCTGACACTAAACAGTTGTTAGATGATATGTATAACGATTATGAGGAACTCTTGAATAAGCGACTAGATGATATAGATACTTTAATGGAGAATATGATTGATACAATCAATCAAAATTCTGGCGATATTGGTACAACTATTAGAGAAACATCAAAGGATGTTGGCTACACTCTAACAGATGAAATGAATAGTATTTGGTCAAGTAATTCTAAATCATCTATCATAACTACATATGGTAATAAATTTGATAGTGCATTAACAACCGTTAATAAAGTATTGAAAGAAATTTCACAAGATATAAAAACGGTTACAGGTAGTAGAACAACTACAAAGAAAACTACAACAAATACAACTAAGAAAACAACCAATAACAACAAGAAGAAGTCTAATACAAAGACAAATAGTAATTCTAAAACCAATAATAAAAACACCAATAAAAAGAAAGCCACTACTAAAAAAGGTAATGGTAAAGGTGAAATTGGTGATAAGGTTACATACAAGTCTGGTATTTATCATCAAGACTCTGCCGGTGGTGGTAGATGTGGTAATCAGTATTTAGGTAAAAATGTTTACATTACAAATACTAATCCGGGCAGCAAATACCCATATCATATTAGTACAGGTAATAAACTGGGCAAAGGTGATTTAGGTTGGGTTAAGTTAAATCAGTTAAAGGGTTACAAAACTGGTGGGCTTGTAGATTATACAGGTTTAGCACAACTTGACGGTACACCTAATAAACCTGAACTTGTTTTAAACGCACAAGATACTGAAAACTTTATTTCATTGAGAGATAAATTGCGTGATATTTCTGAACAGTCAATGAATTTGTGGGATAACTCTTATAGTGGTTACAGTGTTCCTACTGTTATTCCATTCTCATTACAAGATTTTGAAAAGAAAATCGCAGATTTGGAAACACATTCACAAGCAACAAATCTAACTAATGAAATAAATGTAAACATTCCTATTGAACACGTCCAAGACTACAATGAAATGCTTGAACAGATGAAGAAAGATAAGAAATTTGAAAATATGGTTAAGGCAATCGGATTAACACCGTTGACAGGTGGAAGTACATTGGCAAAAAATCATATTAGTTGGAAATAATTTTTCGAGGGAGGTAATTTGTTTATCTCCCTCTTTTGAGAGTAGGTGAAACAATGTTTTCTAAAAAGAATAAACGATTATACAAAAGAATTGAAAGTTTAAATAAACAGTTAGAAGAAGTTATGAACGAAAACCTATTATTAAAGCAATCACAAAATGAATTGGAAGAATATAAAGAGTCTTTAAAGGAAACAAAAAAAGAATATGAACAAGCAAAGCAAAAATATCTTTTCTTGTTTGATGAAATAAAAGAATTGAGAAGTCATTACATAAAGAAGAATAAAGAATTGATAGAGAAAATGAAAAGGGTTACAAAATGATATATAAAACACGAAAATTATAGGAGGTGATGATTTGGCTATAAGGATTAATTTTGATAACACACATAATGCTATTCCACCAACCTTTGTATTGGCTAAAAGATATGGTAATAGATTGGGTGTAATACCTGCTACTAATATTAATTTTAAAGGTAGTTTCGATGATTGTTCTGAATTAACATTTAGTGTTAATAAAGTTGATACAAACTTGTGGGATGAAATAAAGGATTTTCAAATTTTATGGTGTAAAGAATGGAATTTGTGGTTTGAGATTTATGTTACTATTGATGAAGAAAATTCATTAACCAAAAAAGTTACTGCAAAATCTTTAGGTGTTGCCGAATTATCGCAAGTTAATTTATATAATGTTGAAATTAATACAGAAGATGATATAGCAAGAGAAGATTATGATGCTAATAATCCTACTGTCTTTTATAATAAATCAAACCCCGAAATATCTATGCTGGATAGATTGCTAGAAAAAGCACCACACTATCAAGTAAAGTTTGTAGATTTAAGTTTAGCACCAAAACAATATTCTTTTTCTTTTGATAGTACATCAATCTATGATGCTTTTCAAAAAATAGCAGAAGAAGTTAATTGCTTATTTGACATAGAAGTTAAAACAAATTCAGCAAATGAAATAGAAAGAACAGTTAGTGTTTATGACCTTGAGGCTTATTGCTTGGATTGTGGTTATCGAGGAGAATTTATAGATACTTGCCCCGAATGTGGAAGTAAAAATGTAAATAATGGTTACGGTGAAGATACAAGTATATTTATTACAACAGATAATTTGGCAGACAATATTGAGTATTCTACTAATGTTGATTCGGTAAAAAACTGTTTTAGATTAACAGGTGGCGATGATTTAATGACTGCGACTATTGCCAACTGTAATCCAAATGGTAATTATATTTGGTATATGTCAGATGAATTAAAATCTATGATGTCACCTGCCCTATCCGATAAAATAACACAATATGATAAAGATTTTTCATTTTATCAAAATGATTATATCTGCGTTTTAGATAACGAATTAGTTCAAGAATATAATGAAATGGTAACTAGGTATGATAAAAAGGATAAAGTGATAAATACTATTCGTGGTTATGCAGAACTTATGAATATTTATTATGATGTCATTGATATGTACTTGTATCTAACCAGTGGTTTAATGCCATCGGCTAAAATGGAAGAAACAACCGCAAAAGAGCAGGTTAATAGTTTGTATTTGAAAATTAATAATAGTCTAGTTGCAGTAACAGATATTTCAAAAGCCTCCGAATCAACAGTTAATAGTGCTGTATTAAGTTATGCCAAAACTATGGTAGATTCAAGATACCAAGTTGAAATTAAAACTAGTACATATGATAAAATCACCCATTCTTGGCGAGGAACTTTTACACTTACTAATTATTCAAAAGATGATGATACATACACTAATGATAGTAGTATAGGTATTACAGTTACTGATAATTATAAAACATATATAGAGCAAGTAATTGATAAATCATTATACAAGCAAAAGGACGAAATTGACATATCTTCCCTATTTAAACTTGAAGATACAGATTTTAAGAATAGTCTTAAAAAATATTGCTTGGCAAGGCTAAATAGTTTTCACGATGCTTGTCAATCAGTAATTGATATTTTAATTGAACAAGGTGTTGCTAACAACGAATTGTGGGCTAAAGAAAACGATGATTTATACCAAAAGATTTATGTTCAGTATTATAACAAATTGGGATATATTGAAGATGAAATTAAAATTCGTGAAAATGAAATTTATCTTGTTGCAGGTAAATATAGTAACGATAAATTAGTTGAAGATGGTTTACAAACTTTAATTGATAAAAAGAGAGCGTTTATCAAAAAGAAAGTTGACCTTGAGAAATATTTAGGAACTGATTTATGGGAAGAATTTGCCTCATATCGTAGAGAAGATACATTTAATGATGACAACTATATTTCTGACGGTTTAGATAATGCAGAATTATTTAAGAAAGCAAATGAATTTTTGGTTAATGCGAGAAAAGAAATTTATAAATCTGCAACTTTGCAACACCAAATTTCAGCCACATTAAAAAATTTATTAGTTATTAAAGAATTTGAACCAATATTGGATAGTTTTGAACTAGGTAATTGGTTGAGATTAAGAGTTGATAACAAGGTATATCGTTTAAGACTTATTGAATATACTATTGATTTTGATAATTTACAGAATTTACAAATTACATTTTCGGATGTGATAACCACAACAGATGGTTATTCCGACCTAAAAAGCATATTAGACCAAGCAAGTTCAATGTCAACTTCATATAATGCAGTTTCTCGTCAGGCTGCGAAAGGTAGTAGAAGTAGTGAACTGTTAAATAATTGGACTGAAAGAGGACTGTCGGTAACTGCAACAAAGATTATGAATACCGCTGACGAGCAAACACAAACTTGGGATGAACACGGTATGTTATTCCGTAGGTATGATAACCTCAATGATGTTTACGAAGATACCCAATTAAAGATTGTTAATTCTACTTTGGCAATTACCGATGATAATTGGAAAACTGTAAAAACTGCAATCGGTGGCTTTTATTATTATGACGTTGAAACAGGCGAATTAAAATATGCCTATGGTGTAAATGCTGAAACTGTTGTAGGTAAACTAATTCTTGGTGAAAATATGAGGTTAGTAAATGCGGGAAACACATTATCATTTACACAGGACGGATTAAAGGTTAAATCTGAAAATGCCGAATTTAAAATAACATTAAATGAGGATAATTTGGTTACTATCACAAATAAAAAAGAACCAATTTTTTATGTTGACTCAACAGGTATTTTACATATCAAAGGTGATGGAGCGGGATTAGATTTATCTAATAATGATTTGTCATTAACGATTGATGGTATGGGAATGAGATTAGCACAGATTAGTAATAGTATAGAAAATAATTATTACACAAAATCTGAAATCAAAACTAATGATGAAATCATTTATGCTGGGGTTGAAAAAAAATTAAAGAATTATTATACAAAAGCCGAAATTGATATTAACCCTGATTCAATCATATCTACTGTTAAAAAAGATTATAATGGACAATTCTCAACCGTCAATCAAAAAGTTGACTCTGTAACTACAACTGTTAAAGATAGTAGTGGAACATCTACGACTACACTTACTTCAAGTGCTGTTCAATATGCTTGGAATAACATCTCTCAATCTGTAAAAATTGAAAATATTTCAAATCGTGCTGAAATTAATATTTATAATGATTCAAGTGTAAATTTGATGAAATTAAATACAAGTGGGTTACAAATAAACAATACTAGTGGTAATCAATTAATGCTTTTAAATACAAGTGGGTTAAAGGTTAATAATTCACAAGGTACACCTTTAATGAAATTAAATACAAGTGGTTTATCTTTATATAATAATTCACAGAAAATTATTATGAGGTTAGATTCTGAAGGTCAGAATTATTATAACAACGGAACTTCTGTTGGTAGAGTAGGTACTGCTCCTTGGAGTGGTACAAATGATTTAGGCATTGTATTTGACCTAGATAATTCTTCAAACTATATGGCTTGGGCTTGGAAAGAAAGTTCGTCTGCTGATACTTATACTGTTAAATGGACTTATGTTTCCGGTAAACACGCAGTTGATAGTATGACAAAAGACACCCTTTATGCTGGTTGTAACATTAATATGTCTAATCACAAAATAGGTAATGTTGAATTAGGAAACACATTTGTTACTGCAAAAGATAGTGATGGTCAAACAAAGAAATTAAACGGATTTGATGGTAGTATTCCAATAGTAACATCAATACAATCTCCTACTGTAAATGTAAAAGTTGAACGTGCCAAAATAAATGATGTAAGTGTCTTAACAGGTGTTACTGTTGAAGTGGGAGTAAATTTTTCAAGTTCAAGATTAAGAATAAAAAATGGTTTAGTTTATGGTTATTGGTAATAATCTAAAGGAGATTATATGAATTTAATTTTTGAAGAAAAGAAAGTGAATATAGTAAATTCTGAAAATTCAGTTGAAAAATGTAGCGTAACAGCTATTTCTAGTTCGTCAACTGAAGGAAAAGAGAAAGGTGATATAAATGAAACAGGAAATAAAGAAAACAATGAAATTTAATTTGTCGGAAGATGGTGAAGATTTTAATAGAGTTGTTGAAAAACCAATCACACTAGTGGTTGAAGATTTTCAAAATGCTTTGGTAAATGTTATTAATGAATCACATTTGCCATTTTTTATTGTCGAAAATGTTGTTGAAAAACTTTTAGCAAATGTTAAAAATGCAAGTATTCAACAACTAGAAGCTGATAAAATTTCATATCAAAATCAACTAAAGGAAGTTGAAAATCAAGGTGAAAGCAAAACCGAATAAAGGAGGTTGTATGTATGTACGCAACCGATTTTGAATATGATGGTCAATATTTAAGTGATTATGGCTTTATCATTTGTGATTTTGATTATTCAAAAGGCTCAGTTACAGTCGATACAGGGTCAAAATTATCATTTGAAAAAGTATCAAGAAATGGTGGCAAACTTTTTAGTTTGGCTAGTGCTACTTATGACGAATGTATATCAACAGAATTTGATATTTGTAAAAACCCTGATATTTACGATTATGAAGAAAGAGAAATAAGTAATGATGAATACAGGGACATTGTTCGTTGGTTAAACCGTAAAGAATTTTTAAAATTTCAAGTCATTGACGATGGGAATACTGACAGAGATATTTGTTATTATAATGTAAGTTTTAACATTCAAAAAATTAAAATTGGGGAAAAACTATACGGCTTACATTTGACAACAGAAAGTGACAAACCATTTGGTTATGGTCAAGAACAATGTTTTTCTTGGAATTTTACACAAAATTCTAATGCAAAAATATTAAGTGATGTATCGGATGAAATAGGCTTTATTTATCCTGATATGACAATTACTTGTAATGCCGATGGTGATTTATCTATTCATAATGAATTATTGGATTGTACAATGTTAATTAAGAATTGTATAAAGGGAGAAATTATTATAATCAGAGGCAATGAACAAATCATTATGAGTGATAATATCAAACACGATATATGTAATAATTTCAATTATGATTTTTTTAAAATTGGAAACACCTTTAACAATCGGAATAATCGTATAACTGTATCAAAGCCTTGTAAAATTACAATTAAATATAGTCCTATTATTAAGGATGCTCCATAAAGTGAAAAGAGGTAATACATATGTTAGATGGAATTAAGAATTTTATTCAATTTATTAATGATAACTGGACTGCTATTCTAGTTATTATTTCAGTTGTTATTGCAATAGTACAAAAAGTAAGAAGCTATTTTGCTAAGTCCAAAGACGAAAGAATTAATATTGTGAAAGCACAAATTCAAGAAATTGTCTTGAAATTAGTTAGTGATGCTGAAACCGATTATAAAGATTGGAAAAAATCGGGTTCAATTAAGAGAGTACAAGTTATTCAAAAGATTTTTGCCGACTACCCTATTCTTTCAAAAGTTGCAAATCAAGATGAATTAATTAAGTGGATTGATGATAACATTGATGAGGCACTTAGGGAGTTGCATAAGGTTGTAACGCAAGAGAAAGAAAAGAAAGTTAGCGATAATATTACAAAATAAATAAATTGATAATTTATGGGTGGGTATGTTCTTCATATCCCCCATTTTTTAGGAGGAACTAAAATGGAATACACAAATAGTTCACTAGTAAACTGTACAATTAAAAGTCCAAACCATAGTGGTGCAAGAACACACACTATTGACAGAATTACACCTCACTGTGTAGTAGGTCAACTTTCAGCAGAGGGTATTGGTAGTTGCTTTACAAGTACAAGTAGTAAATCGAGTTGTAATTATGGTATTGGTACAGACGGTAGAGTATGTTTAATTGTTGACGAAAAGAACCGTAGTTGGTGTTCATCAAGTAATGAAAATGACCAAAGAGCTGTAACAATCGAATGTGCAAGTGGTATGTCAGAACCATACACAATGAATAGAAAAGTTTATAATAAGTTAATTAAACTTTGTACTGACATTTGTAAGAGATATGGCAAGAAAAAATTACTATGGTTTAATAGTAAAAGTAAGTCTTTGAATTATAACCCTAAGTCAGACGAAATGGTATTGACAGTACATAGATGGTTTGCAAATAAATCTTGTCCGGGTGATTGGCTATATAATCGTTTAGGCAAAGTTGCAACTAAAGTTACAAAAGCCCTAGGTGGTAGTTCTACAACTAAACCAACTACAACAAACAATAGTACATTTAAGCCATATAAAGTTAAGATTACTGCTAATGTATTAAATATTCGTAAAGGTGCAGGTACTAATTATAGTATTAATGGTACGGTAAAGAAAAATGAGATTTATACAATCGTTGGTGAGAAGAAAGGCACTGGTGCTAAAAAGTGGTTAAAGCTAAAATCAGGTGCTGGTTATATTGCAAGTAATTATACAAAGAAGGCATAAAGGAAGGTATAAATAATGGACGAAAAGTCAATATGGATTTTGTTGTCCGGTATTCCTGTTGGTACAATAATAGCGTGGATTACAGTAATCTGTGTTATTATTGCAACATTTTGTACTGGCACAATCAAGTTATATAAGATGTTTGTCAAGTACAAGAAGATGAAAGATAAAGATGAAGAACAGACAAGAGTTATTGAAGGTCACGACAGAACCTTGAAATTAATTGAAGAATCCTTAAAGTCTATTAGTTTGTCTTTAGATGAACAGAAAGAAGTAAATTTAAAACAAATTAGACATACTATTGTTCATACCTGTGAAGATGCTCTTGAGAAAGGAGAAATTTCAATTAATAAACTTCGTTCCCTAGAAGAAATGTATGAGGAATATGTAGGGATATTCCACGGAAACGGTTACGTAAAAACACTAATGACTAGGGTTAGAAAATTAAATATCATAGGTAAACTAGATGAATAATTGTTTTAATGTAAATAAAAAGATTATTTTATTTTTTCAAGAAGGGTTTATCAGTTAAAATGATAAGTCCTTTATTTTTATTATATTGTATTTTTTAGGAGGATTATATGGATATATTGGTTAATGTTGCAAATCAAAAATTAAGAATTGCAACTAATCTAAAGAACCTAATTTCGGGAACTCAAGAGTTCGTTAAATTTGTGTTCAACCTCAACGGTGATTGGGATAATCTAATGACCTTTGCACAGTTCACACAGAATGGTAAATCTTATAATCAATATCTCGATGATGAAAACAGTGTATATCTACCATCCGAAATTGGTGTTGGCACTTGTACACTTATGCTATATGGTAGCAACGATAAAACTATTGCTACAACAAACTATTTAACCTTAGATATAGACGATAATATTTTGGTTAAAGATGCTAATAGCACAGAGATTTCACAATCATTATATACACAACTTGTCACCAAAATAAATTCTATGTCGAATTGGAATAGTCAAAGTGTTGCCGATTTAGAAGCAGTTGATGCTGATTTGCAAAAGCAGATTAATACAAAAGCAAATCAGATTGATTTAACAACCGAAATATCAAGAGCTAAAGCTGCGGAAAAGGTAAATGCTGATGCTATTGCCCTCAAGGCAAGTCAAAAAGATGTTGATAATCTAACACTTAAAGTAACAGAATTAGAAAGCAATGAAGTTGTTGAAAAGTTAATTAAAGAAGCCGTTGTTAACGAAATGAAGGAATATCTTGCTAATGGTTCTTTAGCAAGTATGACAATTACCGATGGCAGTATTACTAGAAGTAAGGTTGATACCAACTTTGAAGGTACATTAGCTAAGGCTGATACTGCTATGCAGCCATCAGTTTATGACCCACAAAATTTAAAAGTTGATATTTTTTCATATGCTCAAGGCAGAGCAGATATTGTAAAGAAAGATTTAGATTCGGTTTATAACGCTTTTAATAAATCAAATCTAATTGAAGAAATTAATACAAAACAAACGGGATATTTTACATCAACAAATACGGATAACGTAGGTAGCTTTGCGAACAAAACTTATACTTTGCAAACTTCCTCTGATAATATGGTAAGAAGTAATTGGGTTTTTAATTCTGATGTGGATATTACAAAAGGTCATTATTACATCGGTTTTGACTATGTAACTACTAATGATTTTAATGTTGGAGTTAAAATTGATGGTGAATATAAAGATTTAGGAAAAATTAGTGCTGTTGCAGACGGTGAAAAACATTCATTTGTTGTAGAAGCTAATGTTACAACTTCATTAAATTTTTATGAGGTTTATTTGCCAAATGTCGCAAATATAAACTGTCAAATTTCTAACATTTTTGTTATGTCAGAATTTGATTTTACAAAGTCTTATAATTCCATACAAGATTTTTTAACAAAACACAATTTGTATGAAGTAACGCCTGAACAATTTGGAGCAGTTGGAAACGGACGATTTGACGATACAGTAGCCTTACAGGATGCAATAGATTATTGTATTTCAAACGGTAAGCAACTCAAATGTCAAAATGGTAAAACCTATTGCATAAGTAATTCGTTAAATTTATCAAATACTAGCACTTGTTTAATTGATTTTAACTGGGCGACTTTGAAAGCAATTAAGACGATGGACTATATATTTAAGTTTGACGGCTCATCTAATTCAAGAAATGATGTAAAAACATTGTTAAAAAACATTGTTATCGATTGCAATAACAAGGCTGGTGGGCTTAATTTAATTTATTCGTTCAAATTCACATTTGAGAATTTTATGATTAAGAACTGTCAAACGATTGCAATCTGGATACAAAAAGGTGGTGCTTTCATCTGCCAAAACGGTACAATTGTAGGCGATTGCACACCCGATAGCAGAGGCATTTATAACCAAACTAGTGATTGTCACTTTAACGAGATTGTAATTGTTGATATGAAGAAATGTATCTTCAATGGTGGTACTAACTTTTATAATAAAGTCCACGGTTGGTTAACAAGTAAGGTTGCAAATTCAATCTTTTTTGAACATTTTGCAGGTTTTGGCTCTCTTGTACAGTGTCAATGTGACACTTATGAAACAGGTTATTTGTTACGAACTAGCTATGACTTATCATTGGTTGCTTGTACTTATTATAATAACTATCACTTGTACGATAGCGAAGTAACTCCAGTAGTATTCAAATTCAACTCAGGTATTCACCCATACGCTCGTAGAATTTGTTGTACAAATTGTAGTTTCAATTCACCACAACTTACAACAACTTTAAGTAGTGTAGTGGACGCACAAATCACATTCAACGGTTATACACATTTTATTAATATTAATGGCTATGACTCTATTAGTCGAATTACTCCAACTCTAAATGCTAAAGTTACTAGTGATTTTGACAATTCACAAAATAAACTACAGTATCGTAACGGCTTATGTTACTATGATTTCAGCTTAAAGTTCACTTCTTCAATTAGTGCAAGTAACTTGTTAGAGATAGCCTACATTCAATCACCATATTATCCACTTGAAGAACAAATGTTTCCTTGTTATTTAACAAAAACACTTGCTGGTAGTGACTGTATTGTTGGTAAACTACTAATCGGAACAGACGGCAAAGTACAAGTAAGAGTGCCAAGTGGTAGTGTAGCAGATTATCAATATTTATACGCCCATTGCTACTATGAACCAAAAGCAATAGGCGAGTAATGAGGAAGATAATAATGAAGTATTATAAAATTATTAACTCTGATAGACAGGTAATTAATGCCTTGATTGATGAAGAAATTAGTTATGTTAGATTTCAACAACGGAATAAGTTACTTGTAAATTGTGCTAAAGATGAAGCACAAGGCTTTTTATCTTATGATTTACTTAATGTATATCGTACAGAAGATATGATTAAGTTCCCTAGTAACTGTAACTATCAATACGAGGAAGTAACTTTAAAAGAGATTACAGAAGATGATTATAATATACTTCGTAAAGCTCTTGATGAGAGCAAACCTATTGAACCTGAGCCAACTCCTGAACCAGAGCCTGAACCAAACCCAAAACCTGATGAACCAGAAGTTGATGATAATACTTTAGAACTAGTTAAGACAAGTAAGGTTTCAGAGATGAGCAAGACTTGTAATAAGGTAATTACTAACGGTTTTGATGTAGTATTATCTGATGGACAGTCACATCATTTTAGTTTAACTCTTGATGACCAAGCCAATTTATCAACATTGTCTGCCGATATGATTGTAGGCTCTAAAACTTTGCCATACCACGCTGATGGTGAAGAATGTCAATTCTTCTCTGTTGAAGATATGACAAAAATTATCACAACTGCAAAGGAATTTAAAACTTATCATATTACATACTTTAATTCATTAAAGTTATATATCTTATCATTAGATGATATTAATGTAATAGGTAATATTGAGTATGGTGATGAAATTCCTAATGAAAATAAAAGTGAAGTTTTATTAACACTTGAACAACAATTAAATGATAATTCAACAAGTAGTGACGGTGATACAGGTGAAAAAAATTGATATAAAAAAATTCATCCTTGAACGAATTATAATGTTTATGGTTGGTTTTTGTGTTTATATTACCATAGAAGTGTGCTTTAGGGGCTATAGCTTCGTTTCTATGGGCGTTTGTGGTGGGTGTATATTCATTGTACTAGACAGTATTAATGACCTCATATCGTGGGATATGGACTTGTTATTGCAAGGTATTATAGGTTCTATTACAATAACCTCTACTGAGTTTATTGTTGGTATGGTAAGCAAACTACAAGGTCATTTACCTATGTGGGATTACTCTAATATGCCACTAAATTTTGAAGGTGTTGTTTGTTTGCCATTCAGCTTAATATGGATAGGTGTATCAATTATAGGTATTTTAGTAGCAGATGCTATTAAGTATTATATGTTTGACGAATTACCTATTCCCTACTATAAGTTATTTGGCAAGACGATTATCAAATACAAAAAGAAAAATTAAATATAGAAAAGAAAAGGCTATCTCTTAATCGAGGTAGCTTTTTTATATAGAAAGGACTTGATTATATGATGAAAAATAGAAATTGGAAAAATTGGGCTAAGTGTGCTGGTATTAGAGCTATCAAAACAGTTGCACAGACGGCTGTTGCTACTATTGGCGTAAGCGCCGTTATGAGCGATGTTAATTGGATTGCAGTGGGTTCGGCTTCTCTACTAGCTGGTATTCTATCAATTTTAACTAGTGTGGCTGGACTACCTGAAGGTGAAAATAGTGAGGGTGAGTAACTATGGCTAAATATAGAAAGAAACCTGTTGTAATTGAGGCTTATCAATATGAGGGTGATTTTGTTAGTAGTGGTAATTGGACTGCTCCAGATTGGGTAAACGAAGCATATAATAATGGAGTTCTAGTGTACAAAGAAGTTGGTAATACACCACCAGAATTATATGTAAAAACCATTAAGGGTGATATGAAGTGCAATTACAAAGATTATATTATCAAAGGTGTAAAGGGTGAATTGTACCCTTGTAAACCTGATATTTTTGAAGAAACATATGAACAAGTTGATGAAAGATAAGGAGTGATATATATGTCAAAGATTACTTTTATTGATGTTAGCAAGTGGAATGGCAATGTAGATTACAAGAGTGCAAAATCTGCTGGTGTTACAGGCGTTATCATTCAATGTGGCTACGGTATGGTATCAACACAGAAAGACCCATACTTTGAAGATAACTACAAGAAAGCTAAAGCACAAGGCTTAAAGGTTGGTGCTTATCTTTACAGTTATGCTGAAAGTGTATCAGACGCAAAAGAAGAAGCGAATGTATGTTTAAAGTGGATTAAAGGTAAGAAGTTTGACCTACCTATCTACATTGATATGGAAGAAGAAGGTCTAACACATCTAGGTAAGTCAACTCTAACAAAGATTGCAACAAAGTTTTGTGAGATTATTGAAAAGTCAGGTTACAAGGCTGGTGTATATGCAAATGCAAGTTGGTTTAAAAGTAATTTAAATTATAATTCATTAAAGAAGAAGTATAGTATTTGGTTAGCCCAGTATGCTAGTTATAAGGATTTTGATTGTGACATTTGGCAATATACTGATAAATTAATGATTAAAGGCAAACCATTTGATGGTAACTATGCTTATAAGACTTTTGAAGGTAAAAAGAAAAAATATGTTAAAGTTAAACATAATTATTATCTAAGAAGAAAGGCATTTATCGACCCTGTAACAAAGTCAAATAAGCCCATTGCGAAGTTAACCAAAGGTACTAAAGTCGAATGGATTTCTGACGATGGTACAGGCTTTAGCAAGGTTAAGTACAACGGTCATACTGGTTATACACTTAATACTATGTTAGATAAGAAAGGTCTGTCTAAATATAGAACAAAGGTATTTCCTAGGGGAAGTAAATATCATAGAATTGTTAAAGGAAAAATTAAATATAGCAAAACTATGGATAAAGCTAGAAAGTTTACTGTTATTTCCTACACAGAAAATGGCAAATATAAAGGATATTACTATGTAAGAAGAAATGGAAGATATTATTTTATGAAGTGATATTGACAGACACTTTAATTTGTGATATATTATATTTAATGAAAATCAGCTATTATCTTATATTATAATGTTTGATTTTCGTGCGTTATAGTTCCCTATGACTTGGTATGAAATAAGGAACTAAAAGACTATCCATTAATTTGGGTAGTCTTTTTCTTATAGTCTTAATATATTTAATTACTTCATATATTAATTCCACTACATCATTTTGATACTGTATGATGTAATTGAAATATTTTCATAAAATATTAAAATAGGTATTGACAAAATTATATTTAGACTATATAATAGTGTCAACAGTTGTAATTGTTAGAGCTGTTTTCTAATCTATCCAAACTGGATTTTAAAGAGTGTATATTTTAACTCATTAATTTTAATCTATCCAAACTGGATTTTAAAAAGTATATATTCTGTATATTTATTAATCTATCCAAACTGGAATTTAAACAGCATATATTAATTACAACAATTAAATCTATCCAAATTGGATGATAACCTACCAGTTAATTCTGGTGGGTTATTTTTTTTACTTTAATTACGAAAAATCCGTAATTAAGTTTCATTTTTTATATGTTTTTTATTTAAAATCTGCAATTAAAAACGAATATTCCGTTTTTAATTTTGGGTTATATTTTTAGAAAATGTATTGACAAATTAAATTCTATGCGTTATAATAATAATACAGTTTAATAAACTGTGTTTGGTAATTTCTACTACGGTAGATAAAAGGCTTCTGAAAAGTAGCACACGAGATGTTGCCTTTCATACGGAAGCACCCTCTAGTACGCTAGAGGGTTATTTTTTTATATAAAATTTTAGGGTATATCCTCAATTTTGGATATACCCTTTATTTTTTTTACTTTACTCTAACATTAATTGTACTTGGATTAACTGCTGAAATTTCAATGCCTTTTTTACTCCACTTACTTTCAACTGAGAATGGGTTTTCCCCATTTTTAAGTTTGAATTGAATGGCTGTATAGGTCTTAGCATATCTGCCATACATCTCACCTTTCTTAGCTACGAAAGGTTCTGACATATCTTCGTCTTTAATACCATATTCGGTTTTAAATTCATTAAGTTCGTTCTCTGTAATAGGTCTGCCAAGAGGTACATTATAGCCTTGTCTTGGTACTAGGTCATAAAGAGGACAAATTGTTTCATACATTGGCTTGTACATTTTCTTGTTTATTAGTCCACGATAAGGTCTAAGATGTTTTGCGATAGTGTTCTTCTTTTCACTTCCACAATATTGGCTGACCATAGGAAGTAAGTAATTCTTGCCGTTGATAACAATAACATAAAGATTGCCGACCATATATAAGTCGTCAAAGATGAGTTTATCATCCTCAAATTCAAAAGAGTCATCTTCTTTAACTAATTCTTCTGGTGTGCAATTCAAGGCTGCACATAATTTTTGTAAAGTTTCGTTCCTGATGCCATCAAGATTACGAATACCAGTTTCCAAGTTACTGATATATTGCTTTTGTGTGCCAATTAAATTGGCTAACTCTTGTTGAGTTAAACCCATCTGTTGTCTTAGTTCTTTTAAGTTGTTTTTCATACTTAATACTCCTTTATTAGTCTGTGTATTTTAATGCATCTATAATATCTGATGCGTTAGTTTCGATTGTACAGAAGTAACCTATTGCTAATTCTGAACTAGGATGTTTAGTTGATGCCTCTTTAATTTCATCAATGCTCTTATCACAAGATGAGAACCATTCACGAAACTGATTAATTGTTGATAGTGACCTTCTATATCTACTAGCTCTTAATGACCTAGCATATATCTCTTGTTTGTCAGACACTCCAACAACGACAGGCAAGTTATAACTTCCTTCGACTTGGATAATTTCTTTCATTTGGCGTTCTCTGTGGCATTTAGGACAATCTCCATATTCTTCAAGATACTTAATTTTGCGTTCCCTGTCAGCAATCTTACCAAATAGCTCGATTCTGCCCTCGTGACCACAAGCATATTTTATATCATACTTTCCCATATTTTCATCTCTTTTAACGGTTAAGTTGTTTTCTTGATGTGATTATATGGTAACATATCTAGTTTACTTTGTCAACCCCTTAGTTTACTTTTTTATAAAAAAATACGCATATAATTAAATATGCGTAAATAATAATTTTAAATTATGTTTTGAATACAACTAAACCATTCATTATCGTCTATTGATAAATCTATTGAGTTTATATTCTCAGATTTTTTAATTTTATTAAGAATAATAGAACCTTTGCAAATCATATTGTAAGTGTCATACATATCAACATCTTCGTTTCTACAAAAATAGAAGTCGCCATTCTTGTTTTTTATAGGTGAAATAATATAACTTAATCCCCTACTATGATTTTTAATTCTTAAATTCAACTTAAAAATATTAATAAATTGTTCTAATAGACTTTTGTTTTCACTATTGAATAACTGTTCTTTAATATTTTTATGATAAGAAATCTTGCCATTGTTGAAAATATTTATATATTCATCAGTAAGGCTTATTTCCTCACAACTAGACTGACTATAACTTTTAATTCTATTACCATACGAACAGATAGTCCATTTTTTGCGCGGCATATCAATTCCAAACTTTTCATAGTCAATATTAAATTCAAAATAATTTTCATCTTGATTATAACGAATATCGTCAATATTACTAATAAAATCGTGGGCTTTTTCTATATTACGATATTGTGGAAATAATTTATTAACAAAGCCGGTAGTAGGGTCAATAACACTTGTATATGCTTTGTTTACATAAAAGATTAAGCCATTTTGAATTAAATTATAACTGTTGTTGTCAATCTTATTGGTTAGTTGATAAGCATTAAGTAAACCACCACATTGTACCATATCGGTATTTTTATCAACATAATAATTCAATTTATTTTCAAGCAACGCAATGAATTGTTTGTAAATATTTTGGTTTATTAATTTCGTTGAGTCCTCTTGACTAATATAACCTCTTTTAATATATTTAATTTCCTCTATACTAGCCCAATCTTGTTTTGCTTTTTGGTTTTCATCATTTCGTTTTTCAATTTTATCAAAATAGTCAACATTGTAATTATTGTTGTTGTAATTACTTTTGATAATATTAAAACTTTCTTTATGGAGAATATTACCTTTGCTATCAACGATGACGGCAAATAAGAGGTTATTTATTCCTCGTGATATACCCATAATATTATAATTATTTGACTTCTTAATAATAGTTCTTACAGTGTTATTTAGATTACAATACTCTGGTAGTTTACTATTTATTTCTACCGATAAATGCAGTGAAAATTGTGGCTGAACAAATCTTCTATCTTTAACTATATCATAATCGAAGATACTATAATACTTTGACTTTTCTTCGTCTGTCGGATTATTTATATCATTAATTTTATCTTCATATGTTCGTTTGACAATAAACTTGTTTGCCTCGTGTATAATAACATCATCCTCATCAATACTAGCCGGACGATAGAACATTTCTGCCCCACCTTGAAGTCTATATACAACATTAGTAAGATTTCTTTCGTCAAATAGCATTTTGAAGTACATTGTATGCAAATTTTCTTTGCCTTTACTGAAACTAGAAAAATCCTTATTATAGATTTGGAATAAATAAAGTTCGCCTTTATCAACTAGTGACATCAGTTGTTGGAAAGATATATTAACAAAAGTAATTTGATATGCTTGGTTATCAATATCATTAGTAAATTCGCCAAAGTTAGAATATTCACTTGGAGATTTAAATGTAAAGTTGTATTTATTATAATAATCCTTAACTCTGTCAATATAGTACGCAATGTATTTTGATAGGTCATCTTTGTTAAAATTATCGCTTGTTATTTTGTAGCTACCTAGTTTTCTTATTTTGTTAATATCACTAGGCAAATATTTATTCTTTAATTCTTCAAGAACTGTGTTTATACCCTCTGAATTTTTCTTGCCGTTTTTCTTTACGGTTTCACCATCAATAAAAAGTAGATTTTGAATAATTCTACTAGGGTTAGGAATTTGCTCATATACAATCTTTGTGATAATATCATCATTATCAATAGGATTGTTGTAAGGCTTTTTAAATTTTTTGCGACATTCGTTATCCATAACACCTAAATAATATAAACCGTCTTTTGTAAACAGTTGTACAGAACGGGCAGTTTCTTGATTTTTAGCCCAGCCCTCCATAAACTGTGGATTGTCAAAAGATAGTTTATATTTATCTAAGGAATAAGGCTTTTGGGTAAAGTAATTTCTAACTTTAGTATATAGAACATCAAAGCCGTAAAACTGATTGATTAGGCTTAAATAATCATCATAGAATAATTCATCTTTGTTATTCTCTTTGCCTGTACCAATTAATAATTTTGCAAACTTTTCTAGGTTCTTAATGCTATCTAAAAAGCCTTTAATTAGGTACATATCTTGTTTGCAATTCTTTAATTTCTTTGTTTTTTGGTAATTTTGTGATAATAAAATACTAATTTTATTATAGCGTTCAAACACTTTATTTAACAGAAAATTGAAACGATTTTTGTAGCAGTCAACAATACTTTGATATTCGATATTATCTATCTCTGAATTATCAATTATGTTTTGTAATTGTGAGATTGAAATGCTTTTACCATTATAATTTTCTTGTTTTAACAAGCCTTTTAACATAGAAACATTATCAAACATAAGAATTGACAAAGTATTAAGAACATTTCCACATTTAATAAAAACACCGTCAAGGTTGTATTCAAATAAGGAACTAAAAATATTCTCTAATTTGTTAAAAACAGTTTTTAATGATATAAACTTCTTTTCTTTGTTATCATTATTGTAATAATCGTAAAGTGCTTCTAATAATTCGTTATCACTTTTAAATTTGGGTGGAAGAATAGATTGATTATCAATCTTACTGCCAATCTGTTTATACAATGCTTTAAGGTGTGGTAGCCTATTATTGTAACCACCACTTTTGTTGTAAAGATTAATATAATTATTAATTCGTTCAACAACATCATTATATACATTAATTTCCGATTGTGATAAAGCAAAATTAAAATAATCTACCGTAAACATATTATTAACAGTAGCATCATATATGCCGAGATAGTTATTTCTAAATGTATTAAATTCAGTATCATCAATACATTTAATCGCTTTGTTATAAATCTTAATATTGTCAAGAAATCTAGGGAGATTATCATTAATACATCTAAATGGAATTGCTCCGGTTGATTCATCGCTTGTGAATATATTTTCACAGTTATTCAAATAATCTGTAAAGTATGAAGTAAAACTTGAAAGTTCTAATATTTCATTCTTTTTATTTTCATCATTTATATAACTTGGCACAACAACGGAAACGAATTCTTTCCTTTTAAACATTTTCTTGTGAACCGGAGATAATATATTTGCAATTTCTTTTCGTAAATCTAGCTCAACCTTTTTAGTATCAGTTGAATTTTGAAAATATAAATCGGCATATTTGTTAAGATTTTTTAGATTTGTGTTTTGTGAAAGAGTGTAATCATTCAGCTTAAATAAACATTCTGAGATATACTTTTTAATGTTTTTAACCTTTTTATTAAGAATGAGTTCACTTGTTAGACCATCTTTGCTTTCATAATTTTCTAATGTTTTGCCGATAGGAATAAGTGAAAACTTTAAAGTTTTAGATAAAGAATATTGTTTTGTTAATTTGTCAATGTTTTTCATCACTCACCTATTAATGTTTTAGTTATATCGTCAACTATTTTGTCTAGTTCATCTTGTGATAGTAAATTTTTGTAATTTTCATATGCGTGGTCATTGGCAATACTATCAATAAGATTTTCTTCTTTTGATGGGTCTTTGCCTAAATTAAATAGAGTAGCTTCAGTAAAATCATAAACTTCATTATAAATAAATTCTTCTATTTCCTCACTTGTCGCAGTATCAGTTTCGATATTTATAATTTGACCATTATCTTGTGTATATTCTAATAACATAAAATCACCCGTACAAAATTTATATTTTAATTGTAATACATATATAAAAATAAGTCAATAAAAAAAATAAGCCACTCTACTATAAAAAGTAAAGTGGCTAAAAGACAATAATTAAGAGCCATAAATAAGATTTTTGCGTAAACTTCCACGAAGATTTGAAATCATTTGCGTACGCAAATTGGTGACACAAACTTTACTCAAATCAAGTAATAAGTTATAACAAATTACGATAATTTACAATAAGTATGTTAATTTGTTTGCGTAAAAATAATTCTTAAATAATGGCTTATTAATGGGCTTTTTGGCACATAAAGAGTAATTGCTTACACGAATTACTTTTATTTAGTCATTGCTGCAACTTCAGCTGCAAAGTCGTCTTCACGCTTTTCAATGCCTTCGCCCTTTTCAAAACGAACGAATTCAGTAATTTCGATAGAACCACCAAGTTCTTTAGCTGTGTTGTTTGTGTACTGCTGAACAGAAATCTTGTTTTCCTTAACGAAAGCCTGGTCTAGTAGGCAGTTTTCTTTATAGAACTTACCAATCTTACCCATAACAATCTTATCAGCAATTGCTTCAGGCTTACCTGAGTTAACAACTTCAGCCTTCATAATTTCTTTTTCATGTTCTAGAACTTCTGCAGGAACATCTGATTCCTTTAGATATGGTGTGTTAAGAGCAGCAATCTGCATTGCAACATCCTTACCATATGTTACGAATTCAGGCTTGTCAGCTAGGTCAGTCTTGAAGTTTACAAGAACACCGATAACGCCACCGGCATGAACATAAGCTACACAAGCACCTTCCATTAGCTTGAAACGACGAATCTGAATGTTTTCGCCGATAACAAGAACCTTTTCCTGAAGTAGTTCAGCAACTGTCTTGTCTGTACCTGATGCGTTGCAAGCTAGTAAAGCTTCAACATCAGCAGGATTATTATCAATAACTGTCTGAGCACAAGTATTTACAAATGCCTGGAAATCAGCATTCTTTGCAACGAAGTCAGTTTCAGCATTAACTTCGATTACAACACCCTTCTTGTGATCTTCTGTAGTCATAGCAAAAGCCATACCTTCAGCAGCAACTCTGCTTGCCTTCTTAGCCTGCTTTGCAAGACCCTGTTCTCTTAAAAAGTCAACAGCTTTTTCCATATCGCCGTCTGCTTCAACTAATGCCTTTTTACAGTCCATCATACCGCAGCCAGTCTGTTCTCTTAAAGCCTTAACATCTTTTGCTGTAAATGATGCCATTTATATCATCCTTTCGTGGTAATTATATAGAATATTAATTATTCTTCTTCAGCTGCTTCTTCTTCAACAACTTCAGCAGCACCCATCTGACCTTCTCTGCCTTCGATAACAGCGTCAGCCATTGCACCGGCGATTAGCTTAACTGCACGGATAGCGTCATCGTTACCAGGGATAACATAGTCGATTTCGTCTGGGTCACAGTTTGTATCAACAATAGCAACGATAGGAATATTTAGCTTCTTTGCTTCTGCAACTGCGATTCTTTCTTTTCTTGGGTCGATGATAAATAGAGCACCTGGAAGTTCATCCATGTCCTTAATACCACCTAGGAATTTTTCAAGCTTTTCAATTTCAAGGTTTAGCTTGATAACTTCCTTCTTTGGTAGAAGATCAAATGTACCGTCTTCTTCCATGGCACGAAGCTGCTTTAGACGAGCAACTCTTCTTCTGATTGTTGTGAAGTTAGTCATCATACCACCAAGCCATCTAGCATTTACATAGAAAGCACCGGCACGAAGAGCTTCTTCCTTAACAGATTCCTGAGCCTGTTTCTTTGTACCAACGAAAAGAACGCTCTTACCTTCTGTTGAGATTTCCTTTACGAAGTTATAAGCTTCGTCAAGTTTCTTAACGGTTTTCTGTAAATCAATAATATAGATACCGTTTCTTTCTGTGAAGATGTATTCTGCCATTTTAGGGTTCCATCTTCTTGTCTGGTGACCAAAGTGTACACCAGCTTCTAATAGCTGTTTCATTGAAACTACTGCCATTTTTAATTTCCTCCTTAGGTTAAATCCTCCGTGAGTGTTATTGATTTTAATTGCCGAAGTTAAGTTACCACCATGACAATTAGCACCCACGTGCGTAATGCGATTGATATTTTATCATAAATAAAATAAAAAATCAAGTGCTTTTGTAAGAAAAACACTTGATTTTTTATAGTTTTATGTAATTTTAAGTATTGATTATCTGTCAAAGAACCTTACATCTTTATATGTAAGCAAATAATCTTGTGATTCATGCCATTTGCTTTCACATAGTCTAGGATTATAGAAATATAAAATTCTATGCTGAACTGCTGAATGACCTTCTTCTAGAATGTACTTAACTGCTTTTCTTGCTGCATCATTTGGCTTGTACTTAATACTGCCATCATAACCGTAACCTCTTCTTACAGAATCAATAGATTTAAAGTTGCCCATTACATATGTATCTCTAATAGCCTGAGCTACAAGGCAACAACCGTAAAATCCCATTGAACCGGCTTCACCCATTACAAGTCTGCCTGCAATGTCAAGGTCTTTATCAGTCATCTTGATTTTTACACCATCATACTGATAATTAGGGTCAGGATTTTTAATAGCAATTAAGTAACCGGCAGAAAGTTGTCTTTTCTTAGAGCTTTCACTTGGTTCGGAAAGTGTACGCAACTTAGTACCCTTAACATCTTGATTCTTCTTTACATGGTAATAATCAAGAGTTTCGGTTTCGTACTCTCTTGTAGTAGTTGTTGTTTTAATCTGTTCTTCAGAACCTTTTTCTATTGGAGTTCTGTGGTTTTTCTTAACAGCTACTTGGTATTGCTTTGTTGATGACTGAGTAGTTGGCTTAGTTACCTGATGAGTAGTTGAAGAAATTTCAGCTTCACCAAACATATCAAAGGCATTACCATAACCCATACCAACATACTCGTCACTTTCATCACTATTTAAAGAACCTTTTTCGTCCTCATAAGCAATTTCGGTTAGTGCAGTAACCCTTGGATAAAGTATAGCCAGTGGAGTTAAAGTTATAGCAACAACAAGAAAAACAATCAATAATCTTACTTTCATTGATTTACTCATTAAAATTCCTCTTTAGTTTTTAATTTGAAGAAAAAACCTTCACTAATTATTATATTACTTTAGAATATGTATTTCAACGGATTTTTGCACAAGATATTGTGTTAATTAGTGTGCAACATTACCAAATGAATGGCTATTTTTGTCTTCTGCGTTTAAAACCCCCAAACATTTTCTTAGGTGGTGGTGTAGGGATGTTCCAATCTACAAGGATAGTATCCTCTCCTATTAGACCGATTTTTGACCAAGGAATGATAAAATCTTGCTTTCTGCCTAACAAACCAAAGCACCTAAATCCTCCATAAATTATAAGTGAACAAAGTGTAGCATTACAAGTATCAATCTCTAGGTCATCAACATAACCGATTCTACAACCATTTGAACGATTAATCACCTCCTTATGACGAAGTTCATAAAAACTACAATTCATAGTAACCTCCGTTGACTTTTTAATTTGCCTTTGTTATTATTAATATGTATATAAATTTATTAATATAACCCGGAGGTTAATATGGATTATAAATTATTTTGTGATTCAACTTGTGATTTAACTGATGAAATTGCTAAGAAACAAAATATTGAAATTATCCCTATGCAATTTTCTGTTGATAACAAAAACTACTCTCATTATCTTGATGAAAGAGAAATGACATTAAGCAACTTTTATGCTGCACTTAAAAATGGTGCTAATGTAACAACTGCTCAAGTTCAATACGATACATTTGCAAATAGCTTTGAACCGTTCTTAAAGGAAGGTAAGGATATTATTTATATTTGCTTTACTTCCGGTATGAGTGGCACATATAACACTTGCAAAATTGCAGTTGAAGAATTGAAGGAAAAGTATCCTGAAAGAAAGATTTGTGTAATTGACTCACTTTCAGCTTCTGTTGGTGAAGGCTATCTTGCTTATCTTGCCGGTGTTAAGATGAATGAGGGTGCATCATTTAAAGAACTATGTGACTATATTGAAAATACAAAGATGAAAATTTGTCACTGGTTTGTTGTTGACGATTTAGACCAGCTTAAAAAAGGTGGCAGAATTGGTGCTTTATCAGCAGCTTTCGGTAAGGCATTACAGATTAAGCCTCTTATCTCTGTTGACAATGACGGTAAGCTAATTGCAGTTGCTAAAATCAGAGGTAATATGAAAACATATTCAACTCTAATTGACAGAGCTAACAGAGATGGTGTAAACCTAAAGGAACAAACAGTTTTTATTGCACATGCCGAATGTCCTGAAAAAGCTGAAAAGCTAAAAGAAATGGTTGCTCCACTGGTTAAGGAAGTTAAAATTGTTAAAGTCGGACCAATCATCGGTTCTCATGTTGGTCAAGGTATGTTTGCCCTTACATTCCAAGGTGAAAGAAACTTATCATAATTTTTAATTAGTTTTTACAGAAAGAAATCCGTACTCAAATGAGTACGGATTTTTTATCTTTTGTTATGATTCGAAGATTGCAATAGGCACATTAAAAAAATTCCTATTAATGCTCCTACAAATAATCCTATAATAAAACCTAAAAGCATATTATTGTTCACCTACCCTTTGACAATTTTATATTAAGGATTATGAGATAATAATTTAGGGTGAGATAATGACTATTTATATTGACACATTAATTTTTTCTAACATTATTATTGATTACCTCTTACTAAGTATTACTACAAAAATTTTGAAAATTAATTACAAATTATACAGAATAATTCTTGGTTCACTATTCGGTGGAATTTCTTCTTTAACTATATTATTACCTTGGGGTAATTTCTTATTCAATTTTGTCGTAAAGCTAACAATAATTTCAATAACAATTCTTATTTCATTTGGTTACATAAATAAAATTACATTTGGTAAAAGAACTTTTGTACTTTTCTTAATTACAAGCTTATTTAGTGGGCTAATACTTTTTATGTTATCAATTATTAAAAGTGATTTTATTATGATGAAAAACAATATAGTTTACTTCAATATCTCCCCTATATTGTTAATTATTTTTACTACTATATCATACTTTATACTTAGTATAATTGAGAAAATTAGGATTGACAGAAAAGATTTAATACACAAAATAACTTTTATTTTCAATGATAATAAATATAGTTTTCTCTCAAAATATGATACTTGTTGCAACATAAAAGAACCATTTAGTGGGAATGAAGCAATATTAGTTGAAAAAGAACTGATAAATACAATAATTGTTCCTGAAGGTAAAATTAGAATTATTCCTTTTAATTCACTTGGAGGTGAAGGGTTGATAGAAGGATTTTTGCCTGATGAACTTTACATAGACAATATTAAAATCGAAAAACAAGTTTATATTGGCATTACAAACAACATATTTAAAAATGAAGTGAAGTCTATATTTAACTATAAAAATATATGTGAGTGATTTTATGATTAGACAATTAGTAAATAAAGTAAAGTTAATACTTTGCAAGAATGATGTTTTTTACATTAACAGTAGTGAGTCCTTGCCACCACCTTTAACCAAAGAAGAAGAACAAAATCTGTATAATGAAATTTCTCAAGGAAAAGAAAGCAGTAAAAACAAACTTATTGTTCATAACCTAAGGCTAGTGGTTTATATAGCAAAAAAGTTTGAAAATTCCGGTGTACCCATTGATGACTTAATTTCTATCGGTACAATCGGACTTATTAAGGCAGTAAACACATTTTCTCCTGAAAGAAGTATCAAATTAGCTACATATGCAAGTAGATGTATTGAAAATGAAATACTTATGTATCTTAGAAAAACTTCTAATATGAAAAATGAAGTCTCTATTGAAGAACCTCTCAACACCGATTGGGACGGTAATGAACTTTTACTATGTGATATTCTTGGTAGTGAAGCTGACATTGTAAACAAAGATATTGAACAGGAACTTGAGAAAAAGTTACTGCTACAGGCAGTTGACAAACTAAATTCCAGAGAAAAATTGATTATGGAAATGAGGTTTGGATTAAACAGTAAGAAAGAATTTACTCAAAAGCAGGTTGCTGATGAGTTGGGAATATCACAATCTTACATTTCCAGACTTGAGAAAAAAATAATTAAAAGACTTAGAAACGATTTGAAAAAAGTAGTATAAAAAAGAAACACGGTATTGGTATTTCCTTTAGTTTGACTGAATTAGAAATACATACCGTGTTTTCTATTATTTATCTGTCCATCTGTGAAGAAACATCTTCGATACCGTCTTCAACATCATCTGCTGCATCTTTTACTGCATCTCCGGCATCTTGAACAACATTACCTGCCTCACCGATTACTCCGTCATTATCATTGTTACCATTTTTATTATTGGTTGAGTTTTCTGTACTTGAAGTCATTTCTGTTGTGGAAGTGGAAGTTTCCGTTGTAGATTCAGTTGTGGATGTAGTAGTTGAGTCAACTTTGCCCTTATCCTTGTTTCCACAACCTACAAGAGAAAATGCCAGAATAATTGCCATAAACACAGGTATAATAATTTTTTTCATTTTATCACCTCATAAAAAATTACCGTACCACAAGGTACGGTAATAGTGTGCAACAAAATATTTAAATTATTAGTTTTATGGATAAATAGTTTCAATAATTTTCTTAGCATCATTTACCCATTTAAAGATAGTGATGCCACCATCTTCCCTGTATTCAACGCAAAGTCCTGATTCTTTGCCGTTTTTGAAGTTTGCAATATATGATAATTTACCATATTTATCAAATCTTGCACCTACACCCTCAGGCTTATTGTTACTCCAAGTACCGGCATGAAATGAACCATCAGATGAACGAACACCTACACCAAAGCCATTACGCTTATTGTCTTTCCATTCACCTGTATAACAAAGACCACCATTCTTATAATAGAATGAACCAAAACCATTTCGCTTATTGTTTTTGTAGTTACCTTCATAAGCAGTTTTGCCATTTGACATTTCAGTTCTACCATAACCATCACGCATACAGTCATCTTTAATATCACCGTAGTAACAATACTTTTCATTACCACTATTAATAATTAGATCGGCATTTTTGTCAAATCTTTCTGCTTGTGGTGTTTCGTTAACACTTGTAACTACCTTTGGTGGTTCATTTTCTTTACTGTTATTCATCATTGCATTTAGAACTTCACGCAAGATTTCTTCGTTAGTAAAGTTTGGTGCAACCTTAGTATCATCATCAATAGAATTATCTTCCACTATTTCTTGTTGTTCGGTAGGATTTTCTTCTACTTGATTTTCCTCAACAGCAGTATTTTCGGTTTCTTCTGCTACATCAGTTTTACCGGTAATATCTTCTGTCTTTTCATCATTAGTATCGTCAGTAATTTCTTCAATATTACTTTGTTCATCAGTATTTTCGGAAGTTTCAACTTCTTCTTTTTCTTCATCAACTACTGTCTCATTAATTTCAATGTTGTCTTCAATATTTTCCTCTATAGTTGTAGTTTCTTCCGGTTCAACAGTGTTTTCTAAAGCATCATCAATTTTAGCTGAAATAGATTCTACTTCAACTGTATCTTCATTATCTAAAGCGATATTTTCTAAATCTAATGATGAAGAATCTTCAACATCATCAAATACAGATGGGTTATCTTCTTCATTAAAATCAAAATACTCAGACTTAGAAATATCAAAGGTTTGGTTCATATTTTTCTTTAGATTAAAGTCATTGTCTTTAAAGTTAAAGCCTGTTTCTCTGTCTTCAGGAGTGTTGTAAACCTTTGGAGCGTTTCTATCAGCTATAATAGTTTTTGCTCTTTCTACTTCTCTTTTAACACTTCTGATTTCTTCATCAGTACCAAAATACACAACACCTCTATTTGTTAGGGCTGTAACCGTAATATAAGGATTGCGTTCTGCTAAAATTTCAAGTACTTTATCATCTTCATTAATTTCAAGAAGATGTAAGTCTGCATTAAGGGACTGACCTCTATAATAAAGCACAGGCTCATCACCATTTGTACCACAAGAAACAACAACTGTTTCATCATCTAGAGCAAAAGTAACTGTCTTGATAATATGGTCATTAGAAAATTCAATAGAACTAACCTGCTTACCTTCATCGTTATAAGTTCTTATTTCATAAGAATTTATTGAAACAATAACAGATTCTTCAATGGTCTTTTTATTTTTCTGAACAACCCACTTCATAGGTTTATTCTTTTCAAGATTATATGTATATTTGATTGTAAAATCATTGAAATTCTGAACAATTTTGTCGGACTGTCTTTTATTATGTTCAAAAAAGTTCTTTCTGATTTTAGATAGAATATCATCCTTAACACTGTAAGGAATAAAGGAATTAAAAGACATTCCGTAAATTATCAAATTTTCTTCATAAAATGTGGACATAAACTTTGCTCCTTAAAGTAAAGGCACAGTTATTAACTGTGCCTTCATTTAGTAATAATCGGATTACATTGAAATTGTCTTTGCAATTTCATATAGGTGAGTATCAAATACTCTTTCCATATTAAGTGCTTCTGTAATATCGTAGTCAACAATCTTGCCGTCCTTAAGTGCAACAACTCTCTTTGACTTACCTTCTGCAAGAAGTTCAACTGCTTTGTAACCCATTTCTGAAGCAACAACTCTGTCACGAAGTGTTGGAGAACCACCACGCTGAACATGACCAAGAATTGTAGCACGAGATTCAATGCCTGTTCTTCTTTCGATATACTTAGCTAGGTCAACAGAACCACCAACACCTTCAGCAACAACAACGATAAAGTGTTGTTTGCCGTTCTTTCTTGTTTCAAGAATTCTTGAGATAACATCCTGTTCAATGTTGTATGGAACTTCAGGAACTAGAATAGCAGTAGCACCACAGCTAATACCTGTCTGAAGTGCAATATCACCACATCTTCTACCCATAACTTCAACAACAGAACATCTATCATGTGACTGTGAAGTATCACGGATTTTATCAACCATTTCCATTGCTGTGTTCATAGCAGTATCGAAACCTACTGTATAGTCAGAACAAGCAATATCATTATCTATAGTACCTGGGATACCAATACAAGGAACACCAGCCTCTGAAAGAGCTCTAGCACCCATAAATGAACCGTCACCACCGATAACAACAACACCTTTAACGCCCATATCCATACAGTTCTGAGCAGCATGTTGGATACCTTCAGGAGTTTGGAACTCTTTACTTCTAGCAGTATAAAGAATTGTACCACCTAAGCTAATAATATTTGTAACAGAACGAAGATCCATTTCTACAAAATCTTTCTTTAGAAGTCCACGGTAACCTCTCTTGATACCAAGAACATTAAAGCCTTTGTTGATACCTGAACGAACAACTGCTCTTACGGCAGCATTCATACCTGGTGCGTCGCCACCACTAGTTAGCACTGCGATTGCATCTTTTGCCATTGTTAATTCCCCCTGGATATTAATTAATTACATTTACTTTACCATTATAATACATAAGTACGGTAATAATCAAGTATATTTTTCTGTTTTTACTTAATTACAACATTTTCTTTACCTAATATGTAGTATAATTCATCGATTAGCACATCATTTACATCAGCCCACAAGGCACGAGGGGCTTTGTACTGTTTGTTTTCATCGGTAACATAAAAGATAACCATTGTACTTCCGGAGAAAATTTCAAGAATATTTTTTACTTTCTTAAATTTTTTACTATTTCTACTAGTAATCCTTAAGTACAGTTTATCAGGTTTTACTATTCTTTTGTTGTCGATTCTTGTTATTGGAGATAACTTTTTTTCTCTTCTACTTGGTAATTCTGTTGGAATGTTATCTTTTGGTGGTGCAGGTCTGATTTGATTGACAATCACCTTAGGGTCTTCATTTTCCCTTTTATTGACAGTACCAATCATTTCAACAATATTACTTTCAAAAATATAGTTACCATAGTCAGCTAAAGTTTTTGGGAAGATAATTGCCTCCATCATACCGTATTTATCTTCTACATTAAGGAAAGACATCATTTGGTTAGACTTTGTAATTTTGTTCTTTACCTTATCAATAATCACAAATAGTTTAATCTGCTGACCGTCTCTGTAACGCATATTATCTTTATTGATTACATCACCTACCCTATCAGCTCGGATAAGTTTTGCATAATTATCATATTGTGATAAAGGATGACCACTAAGGTACATACCTGCAATTTCTTTTTCCATTGCTAATAGTTCAGAAAATGGAAATTCAGAAACATCAGGCATATTAACCGTTTTTGTATTTTCTTCTTTACTGTCACCCATATCAAAGAAAGAAAGCTGACCTTCTACATTTTTTCTATGGTCATATTCTAAATTTTCAAGAATATTTTTATAAACAGAAAGCATTTGCTTTCTGTTTGCCCCTAAGTTATCTAAAGCACCTGACTTAATCAGACTTTCGATACCTCTGCTATTCATATTCTTGCCATATAGTCTTTTGCAAAAATCATAAAATGAAGTGAATTTTCCATTCTTTCTTTCTTCAATTATTTCATCAATAAAGTTTCTGCCTAAATTCTTTATTGCTAAAAGTCCAAAACGGATATTATTGTCAACAGGTGTAAATCCACTATATGAATAATTTACACTTGGTGGTAATACTTTGATACCGATATGCTCACATTCTTCAATATATACAGAAAGTTTGTTTTGGTTATCAAGTACACTGGTTAATAATGATGCCATATAGTACTTTGGATAATAACACTTTAGATATGCAGTTTGGTAAGAAACTGTTGCATAAGAAGCTGCGTGAGATTTGTTGAAAGCATAGGAAGCAAAACTTTCCATTTCATTATAAATAGAATTTGCAGTTGCTTTATCTACACCTCGTCTAATACAACCCTCTACTTCAACTTCACCTTTTTCATTTACAAGACCGTTAATGAAAATTTCTCTTTCCTTTTCCATAACATCATGCTTTTTCTTACTCATGGCTCTTCTTACAATATCAGCTCTACCTAGTGAGTAACCGGCAAGTTTACGGAAAATCTGCATTACTTGTTCTTGATAAACAATGCAACCGTAAGTAACTTTTAAAATATCTTCAAGTAATGGGTGTTTATATTTAATTTTGCTTGGATTATGGCGATTTTCAATATATGTTGGAATACTGTCCATTGGTCCGGGACGATACAAAGAAATAACTGCAATTAAGTCTTCAAGGCTATTAGGTTTTAGCTGAGTTAGAACTCTTTTCATACCTGCACTTTCAAACTGGAACACACCCTCCGACTGACCTTTTGACATCATATCAAAAACGCCTTTGTCATCTAAAGGTATATTTTCTATTGAAAAATCTTTATTTTCCCTATGAATCATTTTAACTGCATCATCAATAACAGTTAAGTTTCTAAGTCCTAGGAAATCCATTTTTAGAAGTCCAAGTTCTTCTAAGGTTGTCATAGTAAACTGAGTTACTACATTATCGTCATTCTTTGAAAGTGGTACATAGTCAGATACAGGGTCTTTGGTAATTACAACACCGGCAGCATGCATTGTTGCATGGCGAGGCATACCTTCAATTTGCTTACTCATATCAATAAGGTCTTTGATTTGAGTATCTGTATCATACATTTTCTTTAAATCAGGATTTTGTTGAAGTGCTTTATCAAGTGTCATACCGATTTCGAATGGTATTAGTTTTGCTACTTGGTCACATACTGCATATGAAACACCTGTTGCTCTGCCTACATCACGCACAACACCTCTTGCTTGCATTGTACCAAATGCAATAATTTGGGCTACTTTATCCTTACCGTACTTATCAATAACATACTGAATAACTTCAGGTCGTCTTTTATTGCAAAAGTCAATATCAAAGTCAGGCATTGACACTCTTTCAGGGTTTAAAAATCTTTCAAAAAGTAAATCGTACTTTATAGGGTCAATACCTGTAATGCCGATACAATAGGCACAAAGTGAACCTGCACCTGAACCTCTACCCGGTCCTACAGGAATACCACTACGCTTTGCAAACTGTACAAAGTCATTAACGATTAGGTAGTAATCAACAAAACCCATTGACTTAATAACACCTAGTTCATACTCAAGTCTATCTACAATAGATTTATCGGGATTACTGCCATAATGCTTGTACAAACCCTCATAACAATTTCGCTTAAAATATTCGTAATGGTCCTCATTATTTGGCACATCAAAATTAGGAAGTTTCCTTACACCAAACTCAAATTCTACATTACATCTATCTGCAATTTTCTGTGTATTTTCATAAGCAGAAGTAAGTCCAGGAAAAAGACATTTCATTTCTTCTTCTGTTTTCAAATAGAATTCCTCAGTTTGAAATTCCATTTTATCTTCATCATAGATAGTATGGTTGGTTTGAATACATAGTAGCACTTCATGCATTTTGCTTTCTGACTTTTCAATATAATGACAGTCATTTGTAACTACCATAGGAATAGTCAGTTCACTTGAAATTTGCTTAATTTTATCTGCTACTAAAATTTCTTCCTTTATATTATGGTTTTGGAGTTCAAGAAAATAATTATCTTTACCAAACAAATCCTGATAATACTTTGCAACTTCTTTTGCACCCTTATAATCATTAGCCAAAATTCTCTGTGGCACTTCACCGGCTAAACAAGCAGAAAGACAAATTAAACCCTCATGATACTTTTCAAGTAATTCTCTGTCAATTCTTGGTTTCTTATAAAAGCCCTCAGTAAAGCCGGCTGAAACTAATTTGATTAAGTTCTGATAGCCTTTATTATTCTCGCAAAGTAAAATCAAGTGGTAATAATCTCTGTCTTGTTGAAACCTCGAATTAGGTGCAACATAAACTTCACAACCAATAATAGGCTTAATACCGTTCTTTTTACATGCTCTATAAAAGTCAATTACACCATACATTACACCATGGTCAGTAATTGCCAAAGCATTCATATTTTTTTCTTTACATGCAGAAGCGAGCCTATCAATACGACAGGCTCCATCTAATAAACTATATTCACTATGTAAATGTAAATGAACAAAAGCCATTTTACTCACCTATAACTTTGGAAATAATCTTGCCATCTGTAACATTAATTGCAAGTGTATCTCCATTTTTAACATCCTTAACTGAAGTGACGGTTTTATCATTATTTGTAACAACAGAATAACCTCTTTTTAGAATTGATACCGGATTTAGTGACTCTAGTTTTGTTGCCAGAAGTTCAATTTTGTTAGCAGTATTCTGGAATATTCTGTTACTGTTATTCTCATACTTTTGACTTATAAAATCTAAGTCATTATATAATTTTGCAATTTTATCATCCGGTGAAAGTGACAATAATTTTGTTGTCATTTCTGAAACAACATTATTATTTTCAATTAACTTTTTATCCATTAATGAGGATAAATATTGTCTTTGGGCATCTAGATTTTGCAAAATTTCGTTTCTATCAGGCACTGCAAGTTCTGCACCTGCTGATGGAGTTGGTGCTCTTAAATCAGACACAAAGTCGCAAATTGTAAAGTCGGTTTCGTGACCTACTGCTGAAATTACAGGAATGTGGCTATTATAAATTGCATAGGCTAAATTCTCGTCATTAAATGCCCATAAATCTTCAATGGAACCACCACCTCTACCGATGATGATGGTATCGCACAAATCATATTCATTTAACTTATTAACTGCATCAATAAGTTGAGGAACAGCATTATCACCTTGAACAAGAACAGGACATAGAACAATATTAACTGAAGGAAATCTTCTGGTTAAAATATTCTTAATATCTTGTACTGCTGCACCTGTTGGGCTGGTAATTACACCAATAGTCTTTGGACAATATGGAATAGGTTTCTTATGGCTTTCATCAAAAAGACCTTTTGACTGCAACTTTTCTTTCAGTTGTTCATAGGCTTGATATAAAGCACCTATACCGTCAGGTTGCATATCTTCAATATAATACTGATACTGACCAGTAGCCTCATACAAAGTAACTCTACCTCGGCAAATTACTTTCATACCCTCCATAGGTTTAAACTTTAGGTTACGGGCATTTCCGGCAAACATAACTGCACGAATAACAGACTTGTTATCCTTTAGAGAAAGGTAAATATGACCACTTCTATAATGGTCAGTTAGGTTAGAAATCTCACCACACAAAAAGACATAATTAAGCCTTTGGTCACTATCCAATATTGACTTAACATAAAAATTCAGTTGTGAAACAGTTAAAATTTTAGGTTCAACCGGTAGCATCTTTCCATCCTCTATATGCAAGGCATGAAATACCAACTGCATTATCTGTTGAATATTCAGGCTTTGCAAAAACACAATCTAATCTTTTTACCATACTTTCTCTAATTATGCTATTGCTCATAACACCGCCTGCAAAAACCAGAGGCAAATCTCCGTACTTATCTTTTAAAGCAATAGCCATTTTATAGATAGTTTCTTCAATATACTTTAAGCAATAAAAAGCAACTTCTTCTTTAGGTACATTATTTTCTATCATTTTTTTACATTGATTTTCAACACCACTGATACAACAATTTGTACCTTTTAGTGTTGGTTTAGGTTTTACTTTACCTTTAAAATTAAGTGCAAATTTTTCAAGTTCTTTACCACAAGGAAAAGTACAACCTAGAAGTAAACCAATTCTGTCAACTGCTTGACCTGCATTTAAATCAAGTGTATTGGCTACTAAATCAATATTAAAATCTTCATCAACAAGCAAAGCCTCAGTTGTACCACCACTAACATGAAAAGAAATAAACTTCTTACCTATTAAGTCAAGTCTATTAGCTGAATAAAGTGCTGAAACAATATGGCCATGTTGATGGGTAAATTCATACAAAGGTATATTTAGTAATGCTGAAAGTGACCTTGCTAAACCTAACCCTACAGTAAAGCAAGGCATATAACTGCCCTCTACAGGTCTAGGCTTTGCTGATACACCTACTGCTGTAATAGGCTTGTCAATATACTTCTTAATTTCTTCTACAAGGTCAGGAAGTTGCTGAGTATGGTGAAAAACTGCATCACTTTGACGAATACCTTTCTCACCGGCTTTAACAGGTAACAGCTTTCTTGCACTATAGTCCTTGTGGTTATCACTATCATACAAAGCAACTGATGTTGTATAGTTGCTTGTATCTATTCCAAGAAACAAAGGCATTATAAATCCCTTGCAATAGCACCCAGTACGCCATTGACAAATTTATATTCATCTTCACCTGAGAACTTCTTACTTAGTTCTACTGCCTCATTGATAGTTACATTTGCCGGAATATCATCAAGGTATTTTAGTTCATAAACTGCTAGACGCATAATACCTAGGGAAACTTTATTAAGTCTTTCAATTTTCCATTTGCCTGTTAAATGTGAAGAAATAATTTCATCAATTTCTTCTACATGCTGAGTTACACCATCAGCACATTTTAGGGCAAAATCTGAATAAGTATCATCTCTTGATTCTTCAGCACATTCTGAAATTTCTTCTATTGAACTATTTGTAAACAGCTTTTCAAAACAAATTAAAAAAGCCTGTTCTCTTTCTTCACGGCGTGTAATATTATTATCACTCATAATTACTATCTCCTCAAAAATATTAATGTGATTATATCATATTTTTAAGGTAATGTAAATATAGCTAAATCTCAGTTATTGTGATATTTTCAAAATTTATGCCTGTTTGACCATATACAACATCCTTGATAATCATAGGACTTGACTTTTTCATATCTTCTTTCGGTACTACTACCGAACAACCTTTTTCTGTGATACAACATAGACAATCTGTAAAGCCTTTTGCTTTTAGTAGGTTTTCAATATTGGTTTGGTATGTAATATACTTTTCGATTTTTTCTGCTTGAGTCTTTGCACTTTCTTTTGAGTCAGTTGATGAGTCGGATTTTTCCAGCACTTCCTTTGCAATATCCACAACCTTATCTTGTGACTGTTCTCTCTTGGTTCTGGCATCTGCAAAGTAATTTGATTGTTTTGAAGATAATTTTGTCTTTGACGGTGAAGTTACTGTTGTATCATTATTAACATATTCAGCAGCACCCAGTTCTTTTGTTGAAGAAGTCAGTAGAGTATTATCTCCACCAAACTGCCAATTTAGATATACTGCTGCACCTAAGGCAATTACTAAGGCAGCTACTATTAAATTTCTTTTTTTCATTTTCATAACTATTTCTCCTTTAGCTTAGTTATACAAACTTTATCTGATGAAATATTTAAAGTTTTTGTAACTGATTCCAATACAGTTTCTTTTATTTCAGGATTATTTGCACCTGTACAAATAACAAGAACACCTCTAACTGCAGGTTCAATTTCTTTTACTTTGGTATCATCGGTATAAATTTGTTCTGCTGAGTTTTCCATTGTTATCATCACCTTCGCTTTTCCTACACCTTCTATTGACTCAACCATATCTTTTATTCTTGTTTCTTGGGTAGATTGATAATCACTTATTGAGTGAGGACTAATAGTATCATCACTACTTTTACCTGAAAAAAATGTAGAACAAAATATTAATGCAATTCCTATAATTCCAATAATATAAATCACTCTTATTAAATTTTTATCTTGCTTAAGCTTTTGTAACTTTTCTTTCATTTACTGCTCCAAAATTATCTGTGGTGTAACACTGAAATTTTCTTTAATAAGGTTAGTTATTTTGCTACTTGTTAACTGATTATCATTAGTAATATATATGCTGATTGACTCAATAATTATGCCATTATTTTGGTCTGTTTTTAGAGTTACTACTGCATTATTTATATTGATGTTATTCTGCTCTAGGATTGACTTAACAGATTTTTCTAGGTTGGTTTTTGTTGTAGAAAGGACTTTTTCGTTATATTCTTCCGATATTTTCGTTTCATTTGGCATATTAATATTTATTTTATTATTTTCCGTAAATAAAGACTTTATGGGCATTATCATAGTAATTACAAGTACAGTAGAAATTATAAGGTTAAGTGTTTTTCTTGTAACACCCTCAGGCACTAAAAATTTAACTAAAATACAAGCAACTGTACATATGCATAACATTACTGCTGTATTGCTGATTAAGTTCATGCACCATTCCCCATTGTTAAAATTATTGCAGTACTGATTACATAAATAGCCATTACACATAAGATAATTACAAGTAAAGTAGTAAGTACTGTACTGCATGATTTTATAATTGATATTGGTCCTTTGATACCTAACATATTACCTATGCCACCGGTTATATTTAGTGAGATTATCCACAATAAACAATGAATTATAATAGGTAAAAATACAATCATTACACTAATAATTACAAAGACACCTAGTCCGGTTTTTAGTAAGCACATACTACCTTGAATTGTTTTATATGCTTCTGATAAAGCTGAACCTACTATTGGAATAAATGATGATAATGTAAACCTTACCGCTCTGGTGGAAATTGAATCTGCTGATGTGGTAATTAAAGTTTTGAAGGTTAGTAAACCTGAGAAAACTGTCATTGCAAAACCGATTATCCACTTTATAATTTTGGATATTTCGTTTATAATACCTTGCATATTAAGGTCAGAAGAAATTGCAGAGGTAACAGATAGTCCCAGAAATACACTTAATAAAGGTGAAACAATATTCTTTGCAATATAAGTAACACCTTCACCTACCATAACAACCAATGAATAATATGATGCACCTGTGATACTTTGTCCATTTATAATTAGTATTACTGCCATAATGGGAATATACAGTAACATAAAACTACCGGCATTGTTAATTGACTCTATTGCTCTATTTATAACAGAAATTACAGGTGATGAGATTGAAAGGGTAACTACTAATACAAAAACTGTATCTGTAATGCACTTTAGTTCTCTATTCTTTAGACCATCCCTAAAATTATCAAATACTGAATAAATAAGAAGTAAAGAAAGAATTAGTGCTGATGAAGAAAATGGTGTTACACCCTCATCATTTACAATATCAAAAATCTTTTCAAATACATTTGAAAAAGACATATTGATTATACTGTTGTAATCCTTTTCATCTACTCCAAAATCTTTTAGAATTTCTTTACTTTTATTATCAAGGCTATCGGTAAGTGCACCACCACCGATTTCTTCCAAAGCATCTGAATATGTACTTGCATAACATTTTGTTGTAAGTGAAAGTGGTATTAAAAGTATTATAAGAATTACAACTATCTTTTTCATTGTACACCTGCTAAAGATAGTGAGATTTTCAGTACTTCTTTAAATAAGGGAATTGCCATTACAAGAGTGATTACTTTACCTGCAAAAGAAATTTGTGATGACAATGAATTACAACCACTTTCCTTGCACATATCACAACAAAATTCCGTTAAGAAACATATGCCTGTACACTTTAGAAGAATTGTTACATACTCAGTATTTATATTTACGCTTTTGAATAGAAGATTTATGTAATCTACTACATCAACAATATAGTCAAGAATATAAAGTAAAACGATAATTGAAGTTGTTATTATGATAATTAAGGATATTGATGGATGGGTATTTTTTAAGGCAATAGAAAGTACAAATGCAACAACTGCTACCGAACAAACTAATAAAATTTCGCTCATAAACCAAACACCGATTTTATTGTGTCAAATAATGTACTGATTTGTGAAATTATCATCATTAGTGCTACTATTAGACCCATTATAGTAGTTAATAAGGCTTGTTCTTCTCTACCACTACGAATCAGCAATTGATTTAGCACTGCAACAATAATTCCTATTGCTGCAATCTTGAATATCATATCTACTTCCATAAAATCACCTTAAATAAATAACACTACAAATGCCAGTCCCAAAAACAGACCTAACATTCTGTAGAGTTTTCCTTTATTTTTTATATCTTCTTTTGAGAGTTTATATTGTTCTGAAAAAAGTTCTTGATACATTTTTATATGGGATAATTCACCGTCAATATCTGTTGTTCCTAAATCTTTGAAAAATGATGATAAAAGTTCTCTATCTTTATTATTAAAATTTAAATTTTCAATAATTTTTTCATAGTTGTTATTTTCTGCATTTTTCAGTGGTGCAAGTTCATCATCGGCTACGTTGAAAACAATTTCGTCTATATCATCTTTTCTAAAGGTTATTGTTGCTTGTAATCTATTTAGAAACAGAAGTATTGTGGAAAGGTATTTTCTTCTTCTTTGTAATTTATAGGACATATAAATGCCTATTGAAGTAAAGAAAGTAAATGCAAAAAACAAACCTATATATTTTAAAATCAATTTATTTACCAATTTCTTTCATACTGATTATTGAGTCAACTGTACAAGGAGTACCTATATTTTTCAGCATTACAACTGAAGAAAAGCTATTAAGTTCTTGCAGTTTCTTAAAAATCACTTTGTTCTTTAGTTCAAACGGTGATGATGAATGAATGGCAGCTATGAAATTAACACCGGAATTAAGTCCATAAGAAATAGCTTTTACTTCTTCTTCGGTAACTATTTCATCACAAACCACATAGTCAGGTGCCATATTTCTTACAGAATGTTCAATAGCATCTGTCTTTTTGTACATAGAATACACATCACAGTTACCTAAATCTTTGGTTAACTCACCTCTATAGGTTGAAGAAATTTCATTACGACTATCAATAACACAAACTTTCTTCCCGTAATTTAGAGAAAGTTCTCTTGCTAAATCCCTGATTAATGTTGTTTTACCTGAACAAGGTTTGCCACAAATTAAGATACTGCCAAAATTATTATTAAGTTGTTCAAGCAGGTTTCTACTGCAACCTATATACTCTCTTGCAATTCTAACATTTAAGGAAGTAATATCCTTTACATTAACTAAGTCACCTTTAGAATAGACACCTGTACCGGAAATACCCATTCTGTGACCACCATTAATAGTGATGAAACCATTTGAAATTTCTTGCTGACGGTTATACACAGAGTATGTACAAGCTTTTGTAAAGGTTTCTGTAATTTCAATTTTAGATACTTTAATGTAGTTTAGGTTGTTAAATAAATCAGCAGTAAAGGACTTGTCCGTTAGGTAATAAGTTACACTTTCACAAGTTAAGGCAACAGGTCTGTTAGTTCGTAAACGAATTTCCTGAATATTTTCCTTGATTTCACTAGGTAGTTTACTGATTGAATGTACAATTCTTTCCGGTAAAATTTTGAAAATATCCTTTAACACATCATAAGTTTTGTCCATAAATTTCATTCCTTTCTGTAAATCATATGTTTATGGGCAAAAAAATATGACTACTAAAAGATAAACAATTAGTAGTCATAAAAAATTATTAAATTAGCTTTCCAGCATATTTAGAAGTTGTTCTTCTGTAATAATAGTAACACCTAGGTTTTGGGCTTTTGTTAGTTTACTACCTGCCTCTTCACCTGCTACTACATAGCTGGTTTTTTTACTTACAGATGATGAAGTTTTACCGCCGGCATTCTCTATCATCTTTGATGCTTCACTTCTTTTTAATGTTGGAAGTGTACCTGTTAGAACAAATGTAAGTCCGGTGAATTTGCCTTCTTCTGACTTTTTCTCTACAGGTGGCATCTTTACACCACATTCTTTTAGTTCTTTAATTAGGTTGATACTTTCTTCATGGCTAAAATATTCTACAATACTTTCAGCCATAACAGTACCAAAACCATCAATGTTGGTGTAATCTTCAACTTTACTATTCATTATATTCTCAATAGTTAAAAGGTTATCACAAAGTAATTTTGCAGCCTTTTGACCTATATGACGGATACCTAAAGCAAAAATAAGTCTGTATAGCTCTTGTTCCTTTGACTTTTCAATAGAGTCAATTAAGTTTAGAGCTGACTTTTCGGCCTTTCTTTCAAGTCCTAATACATCCATAGGAGTAAGTTTATACAAATCTACAGGTGACTTAACCAAAGAAGAATTTACAAGTTGCTCAAGTACTGCCGGACCTAAGCCCTCAATATCCATTGCATCTCTACTTACAAAGTGGATTAAGTGTCTTAGTAACTGTGCCGGACATTCAGTATTTGTACAACGAATTGCTGCCTCTTCACCATCTCTAGTAACTTTACTGCCACAAGACGGACATACTGTTGGGAATACATATGGCACAGTATTTTCTCCATGAGATTTTAGAGAAACAACTTCCGGAATAATTTCACCGGCTTTACGGATAATTACAGTATCACCAATACGAATATCCTTTTCTTTGATAAAATCTTCATTATGAAGAACTGCACGGCTAACAGTAGTACCGGAAATAAATACCGGTTCAAAAATGCCTACCGGTGTTAATGCACCTGTTCTGCCAACATTAATTTCAATATCAAGAAGTTTAGTTTCTTTTTCTTCAGGTGGGTATTTATATGCTTCTGCCCATTTAGGAAATTTAGCAGTTGCACCTAATAATTCTCTCTGAGAAAAATCATCCACTTTAACTACTGCACCGTCAATAGGGAAACCAAATGTACCACGAATATTATTGATTCTTTCAATTTCATCAATAACATCTTCCATATTGTCATATCTATTATAGAATGGAGCAGTTGGAAAACCCAGTTCTGTTAAATAATCAAGGCTTTGCTTATGACTTGTCAAAGTTACACCTCTGATTTGCTGAATATTAAATATAAAAATATCTAGGTTTCTTTGAGCAGTAATTTTAGAATTTTTCTGTCGCAAAGAACCGGCAGCAGCATTACGAGGGTTTTTGAAAGGCTTTTCTTCGTTATCCTCTTGAATCTTCAGAAGTTTTAGGAAGTTATCATCGGACATATAAACTTCACCACGAACTTCAAGATACTCAGGTGCATTCTTTAGTCGTTTAGGTAAAGACTTAATTGTGATTAAGTTATCTGTAATATCTTCACCAACAAAACCATCACCTCTTGTTGAACCTCTGACAAATACACCGTTCTCGTATTCACAAGAAACAGAAAGTCCATCAAACTTAGGTTCAACTACATAAAGTGGATTTTGTACTACTTCTCTGACTTTACGGTCAAAATCAAGAAGTTCACCGTGACTAAATGAATCATGAAGGCTCATCATTTGTACTGTATGAGTAACTTCACTAAACTTTTCACCTGCACTGCCACCAACCTTTTGGGTTGGTGAGTCTTTCTTTAATAGTGTTGGAAACTGCTTTTCAAGGTCCTCAAGTTCTCTTAAAAGTTTATCATATTCATAGTCACTGATTTCAGGGTTATCCTGATTATAATATAAATTGTTGTGGTAGTTTAGAAGATTGGTTAATTCTTCTACTCTACTTTTCGCATTATTAATATCCATAATTATCTTTTATTCACTTCAGAAGTGCCCTTTTCCCTTAAATATGTTGACTCTAAGTCTGCAAGATGAAGTTTTACTGCTAATGGGTATTTATCATATGCCTGGCTAATAGAAAAGCCACCACCTTCATCAAAACCACCCATATGCCAACGAATTGCCATAGCTTCATCAAGTCTTAGGCGCATTTTTCTTTCAATTAAAAATACTGATTTTTCACCATGACCGTATGGAAATTTATCATCAATGGTAAAGTAAGGGACTTTCTCCCATTTACCTGTTTCTTCATTTTTAGAATTACGCATACTTACTGTATAAAATTCAGCTTTACACAAATCGTGAAGTAATGATGAAATAGTGAAACTTTCAATATCATCGGTTTCTTCATCAAAATGCTTATCCATTAAGGTATGATATACAGAAAGTGAATGTGCGCAAAGACCACCTTCACAAGCATTGTGATAACGAGTACTTGCAGGTGCTGTGAAGAAATCTGTCTTTTCAATCCACTTTAGTAGTTCTTCACTACCTTCTCTGTGGATATTTTCTTTATATATTCTGATAAATTCTTCTTTATTAGTTTGGATGTCAAATGTGTTCATATTCATCTCCTAAAGTAAATTTTCATCATATACAGCTCTTACACCACCAATAAACTTTGGTCGAGTACGAGCAGCAATAATTCTTGCTTCACCGATAAATTTATTCTTTAGTTTTAGAGGTACTGCAGTTTCTTTTAGGTGCATACCGATTAATACACCACCAATATCAATACCTGCATCAGCCTTAATATGTTCAACCATTACCGGGTTATCAAAAAGTTCATAAGCTGTTGTAGCTGATGAACCACCTGCCTTTGGCTGAGGAATTACATTTACTTGTGGTAAAGATAATTTATCAGCAAGTTCTTTTTCTACTACTAAAGCTCTGTTAAGATGTTCACAACACTGTACTGCCATATAAACACCCATTGACTTTAGCTTTGGATAAAATACGCTGTAAACTTCTTTAGCTAGGTTAAGGTTGCTATCAGTACCCATAGGGTTACCATGAATCTCTGATGTTGAACAACCGATTACAAGAATATCACCGGACTTTAGCTTTGCCTTTTCAATTACTTCATCAAATACTTCTTTTGTTTGTGACTTTACATCTGTTTTCATAATACTCACCTCAAGTAAAATATATCACAAAATAAAAATATAAAATGCAAATTAAGGCACCATAACGGTGCCTTATTTCACAAAAAAGAGGCATCAATAAAGATGCCTCTCAAAAATCAATTATTCAGCAACTTCTGCTGTGTCTTCAGCTTTGTCAGCTTCTTCAGGTAGAAGTGCACGCATTGAAAGAGAAACTCTCTTCTTATCAAAGTCAATAGCAATAATCTTTGCTTCAACTTCCTGACCTACAGAAAGAACATCCTGAGGCTTGTCGATTCTCTTGTTAGCAATCTGGCTAATGTGAATTAGACCGTCAATACCAGGAATAATGTTAGCAAATGCACCGAATGTTGTTAGACCAACAATCTTGCACTTAACTACAGAATCAACCGGATATTTATTCTTAAGAATGAACCATGGGTTGTCTTCTTCCTTCTTATAGCCTAGAGAAATCTTCTTTGTTTCTTCGTTAATGTCCTTAATGTAAACTTCAACTTCGTCACCAACATTAACAACTTCTGATGGATGCTTAATTCTTGACCAGCTTAGTTCGCTAATATGAATCATACCATAAACGCCACCGATGTCAACGAATGCACCGTAGCTTGTTAAAGACTTAACAACACCCTTGTAGTGGTTGCCAACTGCTAGTGTTTCAAGTAGCTTAGCCTTTTCTTCAGCTCTCTTTTCCTTTAGAACAGACTTAATAGAACCGATAGCTCTCTTTCTTCTGCCCTTTCTTGAAACTTCTAGAAGTCTATACTGTACTTCCTTACCAACTAGTGCTGATGGGTCTTCATCTCTTGAAAGTGTAGCCTGTGAAGCTGGGATAAAGATTCTGTTGCCCTTTAGCATAACGATGATACCACCGTTAACAGCTTCGATAACCTTACCTGTGAAGATTTCGTCGCTACCGTTAAGTGCTTCAAGTTCTTCCCAATTCTTCTGAGCGTCAACTCTCTTCTTAGAAAGCATAATTGTGCCTTCCTGGTCGTTAGTCTTCATAATTAGAAGTTCAATTTCGTCGCCAACCTTTAGAACATCCTGAGCAGTTTCAGTTGGGTCATATGAAATTTCGTCTTTTGGAATAAAACCAGCCTGTTTTCTACCAACATCAACTGATACATCGCCATTAGGAGCGATGCTCATAACAGTACCCATAACCCTCTCATTTGTATTCATACTTTTTAGAGATTCTTCTAGCATCTCCTCAAAGCTTAGTTCATTTTCATTTACGCTGGATGTATTTACTTCACTCATCTTATCCAGTACCTCCTTAATAATCCTTGCCGGTGTAGATGCACCTGCAGTTACGCCAATACTATCTGCTTTCTTCACCATTTCAAGTGGGAGTTCATCAGCTGTTTCAATGAAAAAAGTATTTTCACAGTTGGATGAACAGATACTATACAGCTTGAAAGAGTTGGAACTGTGCTTATCGCCAATAACAAACATTAAGTCAACTGACTTTGAGATATTGGCTGCTTCTCTCTGACGTATAGACGTTGCATTACATATTGTATCAAAAATTTTTGTATTTGTATAGACATTTTTCAAACTTTTTAAACTTTTTTCCCATTCTTTTAGGTCAAAAGTAGTTTGAGCCACAATTTTTATGGTTTTATAATTCTTTTGAGGAATTATACTAAATAATTCCTGTAATTCCTCTTGATTTTTAAAGGTGTAACACTTTGACTTACAGTGTCCCATTATGCCTTGAACCTCAGGATGGTTCTTGTCACCGGCAATAATAACAATACTATCATCATCTGTTTCACTTACAATTTTATGTATTTTAGAAACAAATGGACAAGTAGCATCAATATAGTCAAGGTGTCTTTCATTAATTTCATCAACAATAGACTGTGGCACACCATGGGAACGAATTACAATAGTTTCATTCTCTTTTACTTCACTAATCTTGTCTATTGTTCTGACACCTTTTTCTCTAAGTTCATTAACCATTTGCATATTATGGATAATAGGACCTAAAGTACAAGCCGGTTTATTTTCGTCAATCAATTTATAGAGAATGTTTATTGCTCTATTTACACCAAAACAAAATCCTGCTGACTCAGCAACAATAATCTTACTCATTACTTATCTTTTCTATCCATTTCTCTAAATTTTGAGATTTGCTCCATAATAATTCTTGAAGCCTCTCTATATTCTCTTGGTGAAGGTTCTTCATCATTTGAGAAGCCTAGTTCTTCATAAGAAAGTGGTTTACCGATATGGATAACACGCTTTGCAAAAATATTTTTCTTGTTACCAACAATTGTGATACACATTGGTACAACCGGTGCTTTGGTTTGACGGGCAATTACTGCACAACCACTTCTTGGTCTCATAAGTTCACCGGTTTTTGTTCTGCCACCTTCAATGAAGATTGTCATAACTTTACCGTCATTGATTAAATCTTCACCTGTTGCAATAGCTTTACCGTCATTTGCACCTCTTGTTACAGGAAATGCACCAAGTATCTTAATCAGTCCACCAAAAAATTTATTTTTAAACAGTTCTGCCTTTGCCATAAAATATACTCTTCGTTTATGAGTTAAACCAACAAATACAGGGTCTGTATTTGAAAGATGGTTTGATGCAATAATATAACTACCATTCTTTGGTAGTTCGCATTCTCTGATTACTGTGTATCTGTATAGTAACTTAAAAATACAAATTACGATAGCTCTACAAGCAAAATAAAAGGCCTTATGCTCTTTAATTTTTGCCGGTTCATTGTTTGTTACATTCTGTGTTTCTTTTTTCTGTTCACTCATTACATTCTCTCCTTTATAACTTTTAGGAGAAGTTCCTTAGAACCTTCAAAGTCATAGTCACTTGTATCAACAAGAACACTATCCTCAGCAGGTTTTAGTGGTGCAATTTCTCTATGACTGTCTTGATAATCTCTCTGATTAACATCTTTTAGCACTTCTTCATAAGTTGAGTCAATGCCTTTTTCTATATTTTCTTTGTGTCTTCTCATAGCTCTTTTTTCAGGAGAAGCAGTTAAGAAAATTTTAATCTTGGCATCCGGTAAAACAACTGTGCCAATATCTCTGCCATCCATAATAACATTATCACTTTTAGCCATATTTCTCTGTAAATCTAAAAGAAATGCTCTTACTTCCGGAATAGCAGAAACTGCTGAGGCAAACATACTGGCCTCAGGTGTTCTGATAAAACTTGAAACATCTTCACCGTTAAGTAGAACAATCTGTGTTCCTTCATCATTAAAACTTAACTTAACATCAATATCATTAAGCATTGAGATAATCTCTGCTTTATCTTCTTTCTTTAGTCCTCTACGAGATGCTGCAAGACCGATTGTTCTGTACAAAGCACCTGTATCAACATAAATAAAAGAAAGCTCCTTAGCAACTTCCTTAGATAGTGATGACTTGCCTGCACCGGCAGGTCCATCAATAGCAATAGCAATAGACATAATTTTAACCTTCCTTTATAGCACTGTAATATCCTGCAAGTCTACCGGTAGAAAAGGCAATTTGCAAGTTAAATCCACCTGTATAAGCATCAACATCAATAACTTCACCACAGAAAAACAAGCCTGAAAGGATTTTGCTTTCCATAGTTTTAGGGCTGATTTCTTTAGTGGAAACACCACCGGAAGTTATAATTGCTTCTTTGATACTGCCAAGGGACTTAATTTTTACAGTAAAATTCTTTAAAATTTTATTTAGTTCCTGTCGTTCTTCTTTTGTAATTGAATTACACTTCTTTGTTGGGTCTATGCCCCACATTTTCAAGACAACAGGAATTATTTTCTTAGGTAATAATTTACCTAATGAATTGTTAATTTGATTATTCTTATGTTCGGAAAAATCTTTTTGAAGTCTTAAATCTAACTTTTCTTCAGATAAAGCAGGTTTAAGGTCAATGGAGATTTTATAACTTTTCTTGTCAAAATTTCTCATATGAGAACTTGCCGATAATACAAGAGGTCCTGATACACCTTGATGAGTGAAAAGCATTTCACCTTGTTCACTAAAAATTTCTTTACCGTTTTCATAAGCCATTAAATTAACATTTTTTAGTGAAAGTCCTTGAAGTTCCTTGCAAAATTCGTCACTTGAAATTAATCCTACTAATGATGGCTTTATTTCTGTAATAGTATGACCGACAGTTTTTGCTAACTTATAGCCGTCACCTGTTGAACCTGTACCGGGATAACTCATACCACCGGTAGCAATTATTACACAATCGGCATCATACTTATTACCTTTTGTATCAAGTACACCACTGACTTTACCTTCAGAAGTTAAAATAACCTTTGCAGTTGACTCAATGATTTTTACACCATTATGCTTTGCAAAAGTATAAAGTGTATCTGCAACATCCATTGCTTTATCTGAAACAGGGAAAACTCTGTTTCCTCTTTCAGTTTTAGTTTCAAGTCCTAAATCATTAAAGAAATCTATTGTATCTTGACAATCAAAATTATTAATTGCACTGTATAGAAATCTCGGATTTGTAGGAACATTTGCAATAAATGTATCTTTGTCACAGTTATTTGTAATGTTACATCTACCTTTACCGGTTACCAGAATTTTTCTACCGGTACGGCTATTCTTCTCAAGTAATGTAACATTAGCACCATAATATGCAGCAGTACCGGCAGCCATAAGGCCTGATGCACCACCACCAATTACAACTACATTAGGCATATTATTTAGTATCCTTTTCTTTTTCTCGTTTAGTATAAACACCTTGCTTTGTCCAAACCTCTTCAAGTTCTTGGAATGTGTGTTTAACCTTTTCTTTCTGTTCAAGTACACAAGCAACAACCAGTGCATTAATTAGTGAAAGTGGTGCTACTAAAGAGTCAACTACTGATGCCATATCACTTCTGGCAATAAGTACATTGTTAGCACACTCTACTAATGGTGAAGCCATACTATCGGTAATGGCAACAACTTCAGCTTCTCTTTCTCTTGCGAATTCCATAGCCTCTACTGCAGTAGTGGAATATCTTGGGAAACTAATACCAATCATTACATCATCTTTTGAAATTCTAAATAGATTTTCATATGTTGAACTTTTGGATGTTGTATTGATAATATGTACATTACCGTAAATCAGTTGTAGGTAATAACCTAGGAATGTTGCAAGGGATGAAGTTGAACGAACTGCAAAAACATAAATTTCTTTTGCTTTAGAAAGTGCTTTTACTGCATTGTTAAAGTCTTCATGAGAAATTTCTTCAATTGTTCTTCTGATTTTGTCAATATCAGAATTTAGAACAGAAGTAAGAACATCATTGTCACCGATTCTTGTTTCGGTAACTTCAATTCTCTGTACAGAAGTTAACTTCTCCTTAATCATTTCCTGCATAGCTTTCTGTAATTCAGGATAGCCCTCATAACCAAGTTCAGAAGCAAATCTAACTACTGTACTTTCTGAGACACCAACTGTTTCACCTAGCTTTAAAGCAGTCATATATGCTGCTTTGTCGTAGCTTTCTTCTATATACATTGCGATTCGTTTCTGTCCTTTAGAGAAAGAATCCATTTTCATTTCTATTCTTGTTAATAGATGTTTAACCATTATTTTATATACCTCTTTATATCTTTACACAATTAATCTTATTTTAACACAAAGAAATAATTTTTTCAATCTAAATTACACCAAAATAAATGGTAATATTTTGTAGGTTTATGAGTCTTTGAAACAATATAAATTATAAATTGCAAAATCTTGCAAAAAACACTTTAGTATGTTAAAATAATCACATCCTAATGAAAGGAAGATTTATAATGATTGCAATAATTGACTATGGTGCAGGTAACATTCAAAGTGTTTACAAGGCACTGAAATTTATTGGTGCTGACTGTAAAGTTACTAGCGATAAAGATGAAATTTTAAATGCTGATGGTGCTATACTTCCCGGTGTTGGTTCATTCGGCGATGCTATGGACACAATGACTAAGAGAGGTATCAAGGACACCATCATTGAATACACAAAAAGTGGCAAACCATTCCTAGGTATTTGTCTTGGTCTTCAGTTACTTTTCCCTGAAAGTGAAGAAACTCCAGGTGTAAAGGGTCTTGATATTTTCAAGGGTACTATTGCAAAAATCCCTAATCAAAACAGAACTTTAAAAATTCCACATATGGGTTGGAATAATATTTCTATCAAACAAAAGAACGGTATCTTCAAGGATATTGAAGGTGAACCTTATGTATATTTTGTACATTCATTCTACTTAAAAGCACAGGACAAGGATATTGTTGCTGCTACAACACAGTATGGTGTAGAGATTGATGCTGCTGTACAAAAAGGCAATATTATTGCCACACAATTCCACCCTGAAAAAAGTGGTGAAGTTGGACTAAAAATGTTAAAGAACTTTGTGGAGATGGTTAAGTAATGTATGCTAAGAGAATAATTCCTTGTCTTGATGTAAAAAACGGTAGAGTAGTTAAGGGTATGAGTTTTGTAAATCTTGTTGATGCCGGTAATCCCGTAGAAGCTGCTATTCAGTACGACAAAGAAGGTGCTGATGAACTTGTACTACTAGATATTACTGCTACAAGTGATGGCAGAGATACTATGGTTGATATTGTTGAAAAGGTTGCAAATTCTATTTTCATTCCTTTTACAGTTGGTGGTGGTATTCGTACAGTTGATGACTTTACCACAATGCTAAGAGCAGGTGCTGATAAGGTTTCTGTTAACTCTGCAGCTGTATACAGACCTGAACTTATTAACGAGGCATCTTATAAATTTGGGGCACAATGTGTTGTTGTTGCTATTGATGCTAAGAGAAAAGGTGACTCATGGGAAGTTTATACTGCCGGTGGCAGAACACCTACAGGCATTGATGCAGTAGAATGGGCTATTGAAGCAGAAGAAAGAGGTGCAGGTGAATTACTTGTAACCAGTATGGATGAAGATGGTCAAAAGCAAGGCTATGACCTGGGACTTACAAGAGCAATTTCTGAAAAGGTAAATATTCCTGTTATTGCTTCCGGTGGTGCAGGTGCATATGAGCACTTCCTTGATGCTTTTGAAAAAGGTAAAGCTGATGCAGTTCTTGCAGCATCACTATTTCATTTTGGTGAAATACCTATTCCTAAACTTAAAGAATATTTAAGAGAAAATAATATTTCTGTTAGACTATAATATTAATATTTTAAACTATAAAATTAAGGCACAACTGATTAAACGGTTGTGCCTTTTACTTTGCTATTTCAAAAAGTCTTTTTGCATTTTGATTTATATTATCTACCGGAAAATCTCCGACTTTTTTATTTATTAATTCAAATGTTTCACCATAAGTTGTTGGTGAATTTCTAATCATATTATGAGCATCACTACCTATAAAGTGAATTAAATCCTTATTAAGTAGTTTTTTAAATTTTCTGAATATGGCTTTATTCTTATAAGAAACTGCATTTGTTTGGAACATTACACCTTCACTTGAAAGTTTCTGTAACAATTTAGGATTTTTAATTAAACTTTCATATCTTTCAATATGAGCAAGTATTGGCATTACACCATACTGATTTATAATTCTAAATAAGAATTCATAGGAACTTCCCGTAAAGGTTGTAGAGTAAGGAAACTCCAATAAAATATAATCACTGTTACCGTAACAAACAGGCTTTAGCGACTTATTGTTCATTATAATATCTGTTACATAAACCTCAGCACCAAGACAAAATTCAATATCACTTGGTAAAATTGGTTTCAGTAAATTAAAAGAACTTTCCCTACGAGTTAAAAAAGAGTCCATACTCTCTTGATGGGTATAGTAATGAGGAGTAAGACAAATATGCCTTACTCCTTGGTTATACAAAGTATTTATAATATTGACACTAACATCCACATTTTCTGCACCGTCATCAATTTGTGGCAAAATGTGTGAATGAACATCATATAAATTCATAAAATACCTCAAAAATTCTTATGCAAGAGCCTTACAAACTAGGTCGCCCATTTCTGAGCAAGTAACCTTGTTCTTACCTTCTTCATAAATATCAGGAGTTCTGTTTTCTGCTAGAACCTTATTAACTGCATTTTCGATAGCTTCAGCAGCCTTTGGTTCATTTAGAGAATACTTTAGCATCATTGCAACAGAAAGAATTGTAGCAAGAGGGTTAGCAATATTCTGACCTGCAATGTCAGGTGCTGAGCCGTGGATTGGTTCATATAGACCTAGGCTAGAATCTGATAGAGATGCTGATGCTAACATACCGATAGAACCGGAAATCATTGATGCTTCATCAGAAAGAATATCACCAAAGATATTGTTTGTTAGGATAACATCAAACTGACCTGGGTTAATAACAAGCTGCATAGCTGTGTTGTCAACATATAGGTGATTTAGTTCAACTTCAGGATAATCCTTTGACATTTCGATTACTGTTTCTCTCCATAGACGAGATGCTTCAAGAACATTAGCCTTATCAACAGAAGTAAGCTTTTTGTTTCTCTTCATAGCCATTTCAAAAGCTACCTTAGCAATTCTCTTGATTTCTGAAACTTTATACTGTTCTGTATCATATGCTTCAACTTCACCGTCAGCTTCTCTTCTACCTCTTTTGCCAAAGTAGATACCACCTGTTAGTTCACGAACAACCATAACATCAAGCTTATCGCCGATGATTTCATCCTTTAGAGGAGATGCACTCTTTAGTGGTTCAAAGATAACTGCCGGGCGTAGGTTAGCAAATAGACCTAATGCACCACGAATACCTAATAGACCTGCTTCAGGTCTTTCTTTACCCGGTAGCTTATCCCACTTAGGACCACCAACTGCACCAAGAAGTACAGAGTCGGATGCTTTACATTTATCAATAGTTTCCTGAGGTAGTGGTGTACCCTTAGCGTCAATTGCTGAGCCACCTAGTAGAGCCTCATCATAATTTACCTGAAAACCATATTTATCAGCAACACAATCAAGTACCTTAACTGCTTCGTTAACAATTTCAGGACCGATACCGTCACCCTTTAATAGACAAATATTGTACTTATTCATTTTTAATCTCCTTCTTTATTAAAAAACTCTGTTAATATAATATCACAAAAAAATAAATATGTAAATATTATTCCTCACCATCTTCCTTAGGTAGAGGGATTTTTTGGAATACTTCGGATACTTTATCTCTCTGCCACAACATTGGAGTAATACGGATAGAATAACCGTAACCACCATCCATTACCCAATCAAATGGTTTAGCCTGTGGCAAACCGTAAATAGCAAGTAGCGTCATAATTACACCACCATGAGTTACAATAATTGCATCAGTTGTACCGGTTTTCATAAGGCCTGTAACAATATCCTCAAACATATGGCAAATTCTTCTTGTAAAGTCTGCTGAGCTTTCGCCATGTGGTGGCTTTACTTCACTACTACCACCAATCCACTGTTTAAACAGTTCATCATCCTTTAGCTCATCGGCAGTTTTGCCTTCCCATTCACCAAAGTTACATTCAGAAAGTTGGTCAATAACAATGGGTTTCATATTCGGATAAAGAATCTCACAAGTTTCTTTACATCTTTTTAATGGACTGGTAAACAGTGCAGTTGCACCCGGGTACTTCATATTGTGGTCAAGTTTCTTAAGCTCCATTTTGCCTTTATCGGAAAGTGGAACATTTGTTGTACCTATATATTTACCTTTATGAGTTTCATCAATATTTCCGTGACAGATAAAGTGTATATAGTATGATTTCATAATTACTCCTATCTTTACAAATAGTTTATTTTGTATTATACTCATAGTATAAGGATGTGATTGTATGAATAATACATTTGGTAGTATTATCAGTTATCTTAGAAAAGAAAAAGGAATCAGCCAAAAGCAAGCCTCAAGTGACTTAGGAATCAGTCAAGCACTTCTCTCCCACTATGAAAAAGGTATCAGAGAATGTGGTCTTGACTTTGTTGTAAAAGTGGCTGATTACTATAATGTTAGTTGCGATTATCTTCTTGGCAGAACAAGTGAAAGAGATGTTATTGCTATTAGTGAAGGTACTAAAAAAACAATAACTGCTGAAAATCCAAGTGAAAAAATCATAATGGACAGTATTGATTTTACCTACAGAATTCTTTCGGAAATAAACCACAGAGATATTACAAGATGTACCACAGAAATGTTAATGTGCAGTATATACAATGTAATAAGACTACTTTATAGAAACAACAATCTTAACAACGAGGAATTCTTTACACTTACTAAAGAAAGTTGCAACTGTTACTCCGAGGCCACTTATCAGCACAGAAAAGGTAGGCTGACTGACAAAATAAATGAATTTAGCAAAAGTAGAAGAAATGAAAACAAAGTTTATCTCTCCTACGATATTATCAATAAAAAATATGATGATATAGCCAGTTCTGTATTTAACCTTGTTCATAACGCAGAAAGAATAATCAAAAAATAATATTATAAAAGGTGGGAATTTATCCCACCTTTTTTAGTTTAAATTAATTATCGGCAGAACCTGTATTTGGTTCAGTTGAAGTTGGTTCAGCACCTAAAGAAACCTTAATTGTAACAGTTTTATCGTATTCAATTTGGTCACCTGACTTTAGGTTCTTATAGTCAATTACAGTATTGTTAGGGTACTTTGAGTTATACTCGGTTTCTTGCATTACAAGTACACCTGTATCTGCAAGCATTGTTGCAACTGTCTTAATATCCTTACCGGCAATATCAGGTAAAGTTCTCATCTTAGCACCTTTACTGATTGTTAGGCTGATATTTACTGCTTCATCTTCTGAAGTAATTGGTGTACCGGCAGCCGGTGTTTGTTCACAAATATAACCTTCTTCGATATTATCGCTAAACTTTTCTTCTGAATTAATATTGATAATATATTTATCAGAACCCTTTAGCTGACTTTTTACTGCTGAATATTTTTTACCTACAAAATTATCTACTACCGGACCACTCCATGCCTTAGTAGCTGTTGTATCTTGAACACCACCATGGTTGCCATTTACTAAACCAAAACAGTTAGTAGCAACAAGTACTGCACCGATACCAACAAATACTACAAAAGAAATAAGTGCTGCAACTAAAGTAACTTTCTTGTTTTCGTTATTTTTCTTTTCTTCTATTTGTTGTTTACTTGGATCGGATAGACTGGCAGTTTTGCTGATTTCTTCTTGAATCGCCTGAGCAGTCGGAGCAACAGAAAGCTGACTTCTGAGTTCATCAAAATCTGCAATTCTTTCTTTTCTGTCAACCTGTAAACCGTTAGCTAAAGCAGTAACAACATGAGGAGGTAATCTCTTAACAGTATTAGTACTCATAAGTAGACTACTGTCCTTTAGTCTTTCTCTTGCATTAGCAGGAACATGACCTGTTAATGTATGGAAAAGTGTTGCTGTAAAGCCATAAATTTCGGTAACAATATCAAGAGTAAAGTTCTTTTCATATTGTTCAGGAGCAGCGCAACCACTATAAAGCTGACTCTTTAGTGGAGTACCTCTCTTTCTTTCCATAGCAGTACAGAAACCTGAAAGTTTAAGCTTGCCGTCTTTTGTTATGTATAAGTTTGATGGTGAAACTGCGTAGTGACCGATACCTCTCTTATGAAGTGACTCTAAAGCAGAGATAAGTGGCATAAACAGTGGTCTTGCAACTTCCCATTCAAGTTGTCCGTTATTTCTCTTTAGATAATCTTCAAAGTGGTTCAGTTCAAGATATTCTTCAATTTCATATGCAGTATTGTTCTCTTCAAATATATCAAGAATTTTAATCATTACTGACATATTATTAAGTTCTTGTACAATCTTGTAATATGAAATAAAGTTAGAACGCAAGTTCTTGAAAACAGTTTCATCATTATATCCTACAACAAGGTCTTTCTCACCTTTTGAACGGTCAAAAATACCGATTGGTAGAAATTCTCTAATGATAACTTTCTTCTTTTCTTCTTTATCATAACCTAGGTAACGGGTACTTTCACCATTTGTGTCGATACCTCTACCAACAATATATCTATCTTTTAAAACAGTATGAAAACCTAGGAAAGGTTCTGGCTGAGTTTCTGTATTGTTAAAGCCGCAATCAGGACAGATTTGTTCATCGCCTATTTCTTTCATACAGCCCATACATAGTGCCATACTTCTCACTCCTTTTTATATTTTTACACTATTAACTTAGTTTAATGCTTAAAACATTATATCATAGTAAAAGTACATATTCAAGAAAATTTATTACCTTTTGATGTTACAGTTTTGTTAACTAATAGGTGATTGTTCTTTTTCTCTGTCAAAATTTGTATTATTTATTATTATATACATATAGCTTATTTATAGGACTTTGATTAATAAAAATTAAATCCACTAATAGGTTGTATCTTTCCTACTAATGGATTTATTATATAATTTATTATTCTGTAAAAGAATTTAAATATTTTTGTGGATTAGTACAATTCATTGCACTGCTCATTATACAACCACCATCTGCACCGGCATTTCTAACCATTGAAAAGTTTTTTGGTGAAATACCACCTATTGCATATACCGGTATTGATACACTACTGCAAACTGCTTTAAGAAAATCAAGTCCTCTACCCGGCAAACCTTTCTTGCAATCAGTATCAAAAATATGACCTGCTGTAATATAGGTACAACCTAGTTTCAGGGCTTTTACTGCATCCTCTACCGAATGGCAAGATGCACCTAAAATTTTGTACTGTGATTTTTCTTTATCTGTAAGTGTTGCAAGAACTTGCAAAGGTAAATGCAAAGCATTGTGATTTAGCTTTTCTGCAACTTTAGGAAAATTATGCAAGATACATTGAGTATTATATTTATTGCAAATTTCAATTACCTTTTTAGCTAAATCTTCATAGTCATTTTCCGGCAAATGTTTTTCCCTAAGTACAATTGCCTTAGGTTTTGCTTTTGCAAGTTTTTCAATGCGTAATAAGAAATCTTCTTTACAGATTGAACTGTTGGAAATAACAATAATATCAGACATATAGGTAATCGTTTAGAACAGGTTGCAAGCCTTCATCTGTAATTTCATCATACATTTTCTTTAGGCTACGGTTATCATTAATTTCAAACTGTTCATCGCCTTGTTCTTCTTCTGTTTCTTTACCACTATACTTACTTTCGTGATCACCGATACCGGTAGATACACCGGCAGAAACTTTTGTTGCTGCAATCTTTACAATACCATTTCTGAATTCTGCACTTTCTCTTGAAGAAACTGTAATACCTACATATGGTAAAAAGATACGATATGCACATAGAATTTGGCAAAGTTGAGTTTCGTGTACATCAAGTGGATTAATCTTTTCATTATTGATAATCGGTCTTAGTCTTGGACAAGACAAGGACATTTCTGCATGAGGGTACTTTCTCTGTAAATAATACACATGAAGTGCACTTGCTAAAGCATCTTTTCTAAAATCTGATAGTCCTAAAAGTGCTGAAAAAGCAACACCTCTCATACCACCTCTTAATGCTCTTTCTTGAGCATCAAAACGGTATGGCCATACTCTCTTATGACCTAGCAAATGAAGTGTCTCGTATTTATCTGTATCATAAGTTTCTTGGAATACTGTTACATAGTCAGCACCACATTTATGAAGATACTCATATTCATCAGTATTAACAGGGTAAACCTCAAGTCCTACCATACGGAAATACTTTCGTGCTAATTTACAAGCCTCACCAATATACTCTACATTGCTTTGACCTCTGCTTTCACCGGTAAGAATCAAAATTTCTTCCATACCACTATCGGCAATAACTTTCATTTCTTTTTCAATTTGTTCCATTGAAAGTTTCATACGATTAATGTGATTGTAACAGTTAAAGCCACAATAAACACAATAGTTTTCGCAATAATTTGCTATGTATAACGGCGTAAACATATATACGGTATTGCCAAAATGCTTACTTGTTTCTACTCTTGCTCTCTGAGCCATTTGTTCTAGGAATGGTTCTGCTGCAGGTGATAAAAGTGCTTTAAAATCCTCTATAGAACAAGTTTCATGTTCAAGTGCTTTTCGTACATCTTTTGCAGTATATTTTGAATAGTCATAAGAATTCATATGGTCCATTACATTCTTACAAACATCTGACTCAATAACTTCCATACCGGGCATATATTCCATATGGTTTTTACGGTATGATGGGTCATTCTCCAGTCTATGTTTCTTCTCAAGTGCTTTTGGTGACAAAAACTCTGAGTCAATTAAAAATTCGTTTTCCATTAAAATTCACCTCTTAATTACGCAAGAAACCTGTTAATGGATCTGAAGAAGATGCACCACGAGTTAGAACTCTGCCTAATCCTGATAAGTATGCCTTTCTACCGGCTTCTATAGCATTCTTAAATGCAGATGCCATCAATGGTAAGTCACCGGCAGTAGCTAATGCAGTATTTGCCATAATTGCTGATGCACCCATTTCCATTGCTTCACAAGCCTGAGAAGGTTTACCGATACCGGCATCTACAATAATTGGTAAATCAATTTCATCAATTAGAATTTGGATAAAATCTTTAGTAGCTAGACCTTTATTTGAACCGATTGGTGAAGCTAAAGGCATAATTGATGCTGCACCGGCATTAACTAAATCACGAGCAACATTTAGGTCAGGATACATATAAGGCATTACAACAAAACCCTCTTTTGCCAGAATTTCTGTAGCCTTAATAGTTTCTTGGTTATCAGGAAGCAGGTACTTACTATCTCTCATAATTTCAATCTTTACAAAGTTGCCACAACCAAGTTCTCTGGCTAGTCTTGCAATTCTTACTGCTTCATCAGCATTTCTTGCACCACTTGTATTAGGTAGTAATGTAACACCCTTTGGAATATAATCAAGGATATTTTCTTGTTCCTTAGTATTAGCTCTACGAACTGCAAGTGTAATAATTTCAGCACCGGCATCCTTAATAGCTGAGTCAATAAGTTTCATAGAATACTTACCTGAACCTAAAATAAATCTTGAGTTAAATTCATGACCACCAATGATAAGTTTATCATTTTCCATTATAATTTCCTTCTTTCAATGTATATCAAGTTTGTTTTATTTTTTCTTAAGAAGAAATTAGCCTCCACCCATAAAGCTAACAACTTCTACTACATCACCATCTTTTAGTACAGTTGTTTCATAATCAGACTTTGAGATAATTACTTCATTACATTCAACTGCAATAGTCTTTGGGTTATAGTTTGCAATTTCCAGATACTGTGAAATAGTCTTTCCTGACATATCAACTTCTTTACCGTTAATTGTTACCACTTTTGCACCTCCTATAAGTAAAAAAAGAAGCTACCCTATGTTTGGGTAACTTCTCAAAATACATTAATAAATATATCCCTACGTTGGCATTATCCAAATCAGGTAATGGTCGAAGATTATATCTTCCTCTCAGCCTGTAACACAAGCTCCCATAATTTTTACTTTAATAATATTATACTCTTACTTATTATTATTTTCAATAGTTTAAAATTTTATTTTAATTTTTACGCCGTTTTTTCGTCATTTTCTTTTAAAGAAATAAAAAAATACCCATAGGTTAGCTAAAAGTGGCTTATCTATGGGCTTTTCTTTGGTGGAGATGAAGGGGCTCGAACCCTCGACTCCCACAATGCCATTGTGGTACTCTCCCAGCTGAGCTACATCCCCATTCAATAAGATAATTCTATCACAAGGTAATGAAAAAATCAAGAATTATCTTTTATAATATCTGCTACTTCAACAGGAATTACCTTTTGCAATGAGGATAGTGGCAACTCAACCTGGTTACCTACCCTACCTGCTGAAAAGTAGATAGTATCATAGTCATTAGCAGTCTTATGGATAAAAGTTTTAAACTGCTTTTTCATACCGATTGGCGAACAACCACCATGGATATATCCTGTTAGTGGCAAAAGTTCTTTTTGGTGAATCATCTCTATTGACTTTTCTTTTGCAACTTTGGCAGCTTTCTTTAAATCAAGTTCTTTATTTGCCGGTACAACAAAAACATAATGTTCTTTACTTTTACCAACAGTTACAAGGGTTTTAAAAACCTTGCCTACTTCTTGATTAAGAGCACTTGCTACTTCTTCTGCGTTAAGTTTTGTATTATCATAAGCATAGTGAGAATACTCAATTTTCTTTTGGTCAAGAATTCTCATTACATTAGTTTTTTCTTGTTTTTTTGCCATAATATCACCATTAATTTTTACTCATCATATTATAAGATGTTTTTACTGCATCTTCAGAAATATCACAAAACAGTTCATAAACATTTACATTGCTGAGAACTTTATCAAGAACAGTTAATAGGCTTGACATTTTCTGTTTATCATTAATACAAAGTGTTTGTGGCAGGAATTTCCCTATAGCTTTCTTGGTAGATATTTTATTGATAACATTTTCTTTGCCTTGGTTGATGCAACAAATACCTTTTAGTGGTACTAAAATATTTTTATTAATATCATGTTTACCCGAAAAAGGTGTGCCACAAGCATATATCTTATTATCAATTATTCTGATAACCGGTTTGTCGTCATTTATCATAACGGCTCTGTCCCCAAAATACTTCATCCATAAAGCACAATGGGTTGACTTTCCTGTACCACTATTTGCAGTAAAAAGATAGGCTTCATTATCAACAGATATTGCTGATGAATGAAGAAGTATTCCGTCATAATCTAAGATTACTTCGTAAAATATCATTCCATAAATTACATACTCAGCAAGTGACCTTGATGTATGAGGAAAAGAAAGGATATAGTTATCTATCCTTTCTTCTGTAACATTGAGAGTTATGTCTGGTTTTAAATTTTGATTTTTTGCTAAATATTTTTCAGAACGAGTAATTGTCTGCTTATATTTTGGTTCATAATAAACATTTAAACCACACATATTATATAGCATAAAAACCTCTTATTTATAATAAGTTAATAGGATTGCTCTGCCTCTGTTGATTGTGATTTCAGCTTCATCATCAACAAAAACATTGCTAATGCCACGAGATACATTATATGTTAAAGTCTTGTTGTTTAACATATATTCTGCACCTTTATATGTAACATTTACACTTTCGCAACCATAAGGGAACACTGAGAAAATAAGGCCTTTCTTGTTGTTCATTTCGTATGAACCTTCCTTTAGGATACGAATTTCCTCACCGTTGTTTCTTGCAATACCGTTATAGTTGTATTCTGAGAGAAATGCCAGAGTTGCAATGTTTGCAAATGTATGGTCGGTTCTACCACCGATTGAACCTAGTAGTAAGAAGTCCTTATAGCCTCTACGGATACATTCCATTACACAATGTTCTGTATCAGTATCATCCTTATGGGTATTTAGCTTAACAACTTCTGTGTTCTGTGGTAGTTCTTCCTTTAGTGAATCAAAGTCACCGATAATTAGGTTTGGAGTCAGACCTGCTTTCTTTGCAAAAGAATAACCTGAATCAGCACAAACAATAAAGTCATCACTTGTACATAGGCTTTTGATTTCTTCTACATTAGTATCCGGTGAACCGGAAATAATTACACATCTCATTTTCTTCTCTCCCATTCTTTAATGTCTTTTATTTCATTATACATATCAACATAGCTATTGTGTCGTGACTTTTGAATTTTGCCTTCTTCTATCATTTGTAGAATAGCACAACCCTTTTCACAAGTATGGCTACATGAAGTAAACTTACACTGACCGATATAATCTTCAAATTCAGGAAACATATATTGAAGCTGGGTTTTGTCTTGAATATTAAACTTTTCAAGTTGCATAGTTGAAAACCCGGGTGTGTCACAAACATAACCACCATTAAACTTCAGTAATTCAACAGTTCTTGTTGTATGACGACCTCTGCCAAGTTTATCACTAACTTCTCCTGTTTTTAGCTGAAAATCAGGAAAAAGCTTATTAAGTAAAGTTGACTTACCAACACCACTGTTGCCAATAAAGGCAGTGATTTTGTTAGGTAAAAGTGAATATATTTCATCTACACCTTCCCCTGTAACAGAAGAATAAAGTATAGTCTTGATACCTGTACTGTTATAGATATTATATATTTCTTCACCACTTTTTATATCTGACTTTGAGATTACAATAACCGGTTCAATATTGTTATATACAGCAGTTGCAGTCATCTTGTCAATAACTGTATAGTTTGGTGCAGGAGAAACTGTACTACAGACTATAACCAATGTATCAATATTTGCCATTGGTGGTCGTACAATAGAGTTCTTTCGCTTATATATTTCTTCAACTGTAGGATAACCACTTTCAGGTATAGAGATTGTCACTAAATCTCCAACTACAGGAGTTTTGCTTGTCTTACGAAACGAACCTCTTGCTTTACATTCATATGTATTGTCAGTGGTTTCTACATAATAGAAACCACTGATTGCTTTTATAATTCTACCCTCTACACTATTCATTAAAAAACACCATTAATATACCGGAGCAGTAGTAGGTTGTGGTTCTTGAGTTGGCTCTGTGTTATAGTTTGTTGTATCTTGTGGAACTGTTGTTATATCCTGAGTAGGTGCAACAGTTGTATCTTCCTGAGTAGTAGGAGGTGCAGTAGTTGTAGTTGTTGCTACAACATAATCATGGTATGTTGGGGTTGCCTTCTTATTCTGGAAGTCAATTGTATATTCCTGATATAGCTGACCGTTTAGATATACCTTAACCTTTGAGTCGGTTTCTGTACCTGTTAAAGTAAAGCTATATGTCTTTAGCTCTGATGGAATAACATTTGTTGTTGTAAATACATTGCCATCAAATACAACCTGTAGTGAAACACTGTTTGTTTCCTTCTTTGGCAACTGAACATCAATCTGAATAGACTGAGCATCCTTTTTACCACCTGAAAGAACAAGTTTTACTGTGTAGCCTTTCTTTACAGTACCACCCTGTAAAGGATTTTGTCTAATAACAGTATCCTTTTCTTCATAACTGTTTTCGTCATATTCGTATTCTACATACAGACCTTTACTTTCAAGAATTTCCTTAGCTTCAGAAATATCTTTACCTGTTACATCAGGAATTTTAACTTTCTTTTCAGCAGGGCCTTTTGAAACATAAAGATATACTGATGAACCGATAGTTGTTTTCTGTCCCGGATTTGGGAATTCTGATGATACATAGTCAACATTAACATCTTCACTCTGTACATAAACAATCTCAGGTACAAGGTTTCTTGATTCTAGTTCTTTAATAGCATCTTCCTCTGTTGTATTTAGAAGATGAGGAACTGTTACATCAGAATTTTTGCCGTTTACAGTTAGCTGAATAGTTGAACCTTTCTTAACTTTCTTTGAATCTGCCTCAGGTTGTTGAGAAAGGATAACACCTTCCTTTTTAGTTGAGTCATATTCAAAGTCCAGTTGGAAAACAAAGTTCTCTTTATTATCTCCTTGCTTAACATCAAGGATTGTTTTGCCAACATAATTTGGAACATCTGTATCTGCATTTGAATTTGAGAATGAAGAAGTTACAAAGTAAATACCAAAACCAATTAGACAAACTACAAATGATGCTACAACACCTAGGATTGCAGACTTTTTCTTTGATCTGACTTTCTTTTCAGGTTCTTCACTATCAAAATCTTCCGGAACAAACTTATTAGAATCTTTGTTATCATCAACTTTCTTTTCTTCAAAGATTCTCTTTGTTTCATCCTTTTTCTTAGCTTCTCTTTTCTTTTCAGCAGGTTTTGGTTCTATTGGCTTTGGAAGACTGTAACCAAATACAATGCTTGGATTTAATCTGAAACGGTCAATATCATTAAGCATTGCTTGAGCTGACTCATATCTATCCTTAGGGTCTTTCTGCATAGCATGAAGAGTGATTTCTTCAAGACCTTGTGGAATGTCAGGATTAATCTCTCTTGGTAGCTTTGGAGTAGACTGAAGTTGCATAATAGCAACAGAAACTGCATTATCAGCTACGAAAGGAAGTTTACCTGTTAGCATTTCATACATCATAACACCAACAGAATAAATATCTGTTTTACCGTCGGTGTTGCCACCCTTTGCTTGTTCAGGTGCTATGTAGTGAACAGAACCGATTGCTTGTTCTGTCATTGTTCTTGTAGCAGAATTAAAGTTACGGGCAATACCAAAGTCAGTTACTTTGATAGTACCGTCTTGAAGCAACATAATGTTCTGTGGCTTAATGTCACGGTGAACAATACCCTTTTCATGAGCGTGTTGTAATGCTCTTAAAATTTGAGTTGTTAGGTGCAATGCTTCTTTCCACTGAATTACACCTTGCTGAGCGATATACTCCTTAAGAGTAATACCGTCAATATATTCCATAACAATATACTGAATCATATCACCAAAAGAAACATCATAAACCCTTACAATGTTTGGATGTGAAAGAACAGCAATAGATTTACTTTCGTTTTTAAATCTTCTGATAAAGTCTGCATTATCAAGAAATTCATCCTTTAGGATTTTGATTGCAACTTCTCTATCGTCAACAGTATCGTAACACCTATAAACATTGGCCATACCACCAACACCGATAAGTTCTTGGATTTCATATCTACCGTCAAGCTTTTTTCCTGTGTACTTATCTATCATAATTCTTCCTCCTTAATATATTGTAATAACGGTAATGTTGTCTGTGCCACCACCGAATTTAGCTTCTTCAACTAACTTGTCGGTAATTTGGTTCTTAGGGTTGTTATTTACAACTTCTGCAATTTCCTCTTTGCTGACACAATTAGTTAAACCATCGGTACAAATAATAACAATATCTCCCGGTTTATATTCGTACTGAGTATAATCCACTTTGATAGTATTCTTTACACCGATTGCTCTAGTAATAAAGTTTTTGTTTGGGTGAACTAAGGCTTCATCTTCTGTAATCTCCCCACGACTTACCATTTCTTGAACTAAGGAATGGTCCTTGGTTAGCTGATAAGCCTTTTGATTACGAACAAGATATGTTCTTGAGTCACCTATATGTACAATATGAAGAATATTGTCCCTTAGGAATACACACTCACAAGTAGTACCCATTCCGATAAGTTCAATATTTTTTTGAGCTAAATTATAAACTTCAAGGTTTGCACCGGAAACAATGTTTGTAAGTAGTGCATATAGTTCTTCGTTTGTGAAATCACTGGTATATAGATTTTTCATTTCCCTAGCTATATATTCACAAGCAGTTGTTGAGGCTGTGTGGCCACCATTAGCACCACCCATACCGTCACAAACTACAGCCCATACTGCACCGTCACACATTTTTCCGGAAAGACAATAATCCTGATTATCGTTTCTGACAAGACCTTTATCTGTTTTACTATGTATATTCAAGATTACTTTCCTCCTTTCTTGTGCTTACCTTTTAGTTGTCCACAACTTGCATCAATATCGCTGCCTAAAGTTCTTCTTACAGTAGCAGTAATACCATATTTAGCAAGTACATTGGTAAATGATATTAACCTTTCTTTGTTACTCTTGCGATAATCATTACCTGTAACATCATTTACAGGAATTAGGTTAACATGACACAGCATACCTTTTATTAAATTACCAAGTATATTAGCTGCTTCGTCACTATCATTTACACCATCAATCATAGCATATTCAAAACTTACTCTACGATTGGTTTTATCTATATAATACTTGATGGCTTTCATAAGCTCATCAATGTTATAAGCATCGTTAATTGGCATTGTTGCACTTCTCATTTTATCAGTTGGTGCATGGAGAGAAACAGAAAGTGTAATCTGTAACTTTCTATCAGCCAAATCATAAATTCGTGGAACAATACCACAGGTTGACAAGGTAATATGCCTTTTCCCTATATTCAGTCCATCATCTGATGAAACCAAATCAAGGAACTTCATTACATTGTCATAGTTATCAAGTGGTTCACCCATACCCATAAGAACAATATTGGAAATTCTTATGTTAAGGTCTTTTTGGGCTGATTCTATCTGGGCAATCATTTCGCCGGCAGTAAGGTTTCTTGTAAAGCCTTGCTTACCTGTTGCACAGAACTTACAACCCATTTTGCAACCTACTTGAGTTGATATACATATTGTGTGGCCGTGGTGATAACTCATCACAACAGACTCAACACATTGCTCATCATTAAATTTAAACAAATACTTAACTGTACCATCATACCGTGAAATTTGCTTTTTTTCAATATATGCAACAGAAATGTAACAATATTCACTTAACTTTTCTTTTAAGTCCTTTGGTACATTCTTCATTTCATCAAAGGAAGTTACACATTTGTTTATCCATTGGAAAATTTGTTTTGCTCTAAACTTTGGGCAATTTAATGATGAAATAAGCTCTTCAATTTCTTGTAAATTCATTGATTTTAAATCAGTCATTTAGTCACCCTTTCTCAGTATTGCAAAGTAGAAACCATCTGAATTATTAGTTTGTGGGAACAATGAACATTCATATTCATTTTCCTTTATGGTTCTTTTAATATTCTTTGGAAGAATTAACTTCTCACCTACAAAATCTTTATGTTCACTTAGGAATTTTTCTACTAAAAGATTGTTTTCTTTTGGGTTAAGGGTACAAGTGGAATACATTAATTTTCCACCGTTTCTTACTAGATTAGCAGATGAACATAAAATTTTATACTGTATTTCTGTTAAGTCATTATTAACTATATTGTCTTTATATCTGATTTCCGGTTTTCTGCGAAGTAATCCAAGTCCTGAACATGGAACATCACAAATAACTATATCAGCAACATTCTCTTCATCAAATGAAGTTGCATCATTAATTTTAGTATTTATAATACTTATTTCTAACCTTTTAGAAGTGGAATAAATCAGCTTGATTTTATGTTTATAAAGGTCATAGGAATTTATCTTGCCTTTATTATTCATAAGAATTGCACTGGTAAAGGACTTGCCTCCAGGTGCTGAACAAACATCATACACAACATCATTTTCTTTAGGTGATAATGTTGTTAATGCTATATTTGAAGAAAGGTCTTGTATGTAAAATTCTCCATACTGAAAGGCTTTAATATTTTCTACCGAACCTGTATTTTTCAGTGTAATTACATTTTCTAAAATAGACTTTTCAGCAATAATATTTTCTTCTCTAAGATTTTCAATTAAAGTATCTTCATCAGTTAAAAGTGTATTAACTCTGGCATATAGTGGAGGTCTGCCATCTACTGAATTTAGCATATGGGTAGTTACCTTTTCGCCATAACTGTCAAGCCATAATTTAATAATATCTTCCGGAACAGAATACTTAACTGAAAGTAATTTTGTTTTGTCTTTAATTTTACTTAAATCACACTTGGTTTCTGCTCTTGAGATACTTCTAAGAATACCGTTAATGAAACCTGATGACTTAAAAAGTCTTAAATTCTTTGCAAGTTGTACTGCCTCGTTAACAGATGCATTATCCGGAACTTTGTCCATATAAAGCATCTGATAAACTGACATTCTAAGGATTACTAAAGTTTTGGTTTCCATTTTCTTTAGTCTTACAGAAGAAAAGCTACGGATTACATAGTCAAGAGTTATCTTCTTTTCCAGTACTCCGTAAATAATTGCTGAGGCAAAAGAAGAGTCTAGCTTATTAAGATTATTCTCTTTTAATGCTTTATTCACTGCAATTGAACTGTAGGACTTTTCAGTTTCAATTTTATAAAGCACATCAAATGCTACTCTTCTTGGGCTTTTCATCTATTATCTTCTCCTATTATTTGCAATAAAAATAAGTCTTAGTAATTGTAGTAAAGCAGTTGCTGCTGAGGCAACATAAGTCATAGCGGCTGCTTGTAAAACTTTCTTTGTACCTTCATATTCTTCAGGGTAAAGTAGGTTAGTATCTCTGATACACTTTAATGCTCTTCTTGATGCATCAAATTCTACAGGTAAAGTTACGAAAGTAAAAAGAACTGATGCTGAGAAGAATATGATACCTAGCCATAAGCAGAATGAAAACTGTGTTGGCAAAAATAAACCTACTAAGAAAAGTATCCATCCTAAGCTAGAACCTACCCTAGCAATTGGCACAATAGCACCACGAATTTTGTTTGGTACATAACCTGTAGCGTGTTGTACTGCGTGACCTGCTTCGTGACAAGCAACACCTACTGCTGCAACAGAAGCTACATTATAAACACTATCGGAAAGTCTGATAACATTTGTTCTTGGGTCAAAGTGGTCTGTTAAGTTACCTGCAACTTGCTCAATACGAACACCATGAACACCATAATGATTTAGAACATACTCAGCTGCTTGAGCACCTGTCATACCACGCATATTCCTTACATTGCTATACTTGCTAAAATTGCTGTTTACTTTAACTTGACATATAAGTGACAAAATAAGGCATGGCAGCATAAACACAATATATGTCCAGTCAATACCATAAAAGTAATGATACATAATTTATTCTCCTATCACTGTGCCTTTTTCAAGTTTATGACCTTGTAAAAAAGCTTTAGAATCCATCTTTTTTTTGCCCTGTAGTTGAACAGTATTTACAACAACTGCACCTTCACCACAAGCAATAGTAAGTGGATTTGTGTTTAAAATTTCACCGGGTTTACCTTTACCCTCTGTAAGTCTTGTTTCAAAGATTTTTAGGACTTTGCCATTAAGTTTTGTTGAGGCAACAGGCCACGGTGAAAGTCCCCTAACTTGGTTATGAACTTGTAAATTAGTCTTTGAAAAATCAATATTACACATTGACTTATCAAGCATTTTTGCATATGAACTTTTACTGTCATCTTGCTTGATAGGATGAAGTTCACCTTTTTCTGCTTTTTCAAGTGTATCAAGGATTAGCTTACCACCCATTTCTGCCAATGTATCAAAGACTTCACCGGCTGTATCGTTGATGCCGATTTCATATTCCTTAGTTTCAAGAATATCACCGGTATCAAGACCTTTTTCCATATACATTGTAGTAACACCTGTAACCTTGTCACCGTTTAAAACGGACCACTGAATGGGTGCTGCACCTCTGTACTTTGGGAGTAAAGAACCATGAACATTGATACAACCATATTTTGGAATATTCAAAATATTTTCAGGTAAAATCTGCCCATAAGCAACAACAACAATTACATCAGGATTAAGTTCCTTAATAATTTCATAACTATCGCTATCCTTTAATTTTACCGGTTGATAGACAGGTATTTCTAACTTTTCAGCACAAACCTTTACATCAGGTGGTGTTAGTATCATTTTTCTGCCTACCGGTTTATCCGGCTGAGTAAAGACAGCTTGTACAAAATGAACTTTTGCAATGTTTTCTAATGATGGAACTGCAAAGTCCGGAGTACCCATAAAAACAACATTCATTAGCCTAACTCCTCTGGGTCTAACATTCTAACAACAATATCCTTAAACACAATACCGTTTAGGTGGTCAATTTCGTGACAGAAAGCCTTTGCAAGAAGTTCTTCACCTTCCATTTCAAAGAAATCACCGTTACGGTCTTGAGCCTTTACTTTTACATACATTGGACGCTTAGTGATACCGTATTCTCCGGGGAAAGATAAACAACCTTCTGCAGTTTCTTGTTCACCACTTGTTTCAATAATTTCAGGGTTAACAAGTTCAATTACACCCTCACCAATATCAATAACAACAACTCTTCTTAGCATACCAACCTGTGGACCTGCAAGACCTACACCGTCAGCTTTGTGCATTGTTTCAGCCATATCATCAAGAAGTGTTGCTAACTTATCGTCAAACTTCTCTACATTTCTACATTTCTTATGAAGAATCTCGTCTCCATCTTTTACAATATTTCTAATAGCCATACTCATTCACCTAATTAAAAGACAGTGGATTTATATCTACTGTTATACCTATATTTTTAAATTCCTTATTCTTAGAAAATTCAAGTAATGTTTCCTTAATAACACTACGGAAATCTTTTGAATTTCTACACTTAATTATAGTCTTGTATCTATATTTATTATTTACCTTATAAACATAGGCTTGGCTTGGTCCAAGCACCCTTAAAGGCATACTGCTATAATTATTTTTAATTTTGTTAATTAAGGCATTTTGAAAGGCATTTGCACACTTTATTGTTGCACCTTCCATTATACCTTGATAACCTATAAGACAAATGTCGGAAAAAGGAGGATAAAGCAGAGCTTTTCTCACTCCTATTTCACCTTTATAAAATGTATCATAGTCTTGCTTTGCCGATAGACCTATAACATAATTTTCCGGTGTTGAAGTTTGGATAACTGCAACACCCTTTGAGTCACCTCTGCCGGATCTACCAACTACTTGAGTTAGCAGAGAAAATGCCCTTTCGTAACTTCTGTAATCATCAGAATAAAGCATTTGGTCGGCATTGATAACACCTACTAATGTTACATTTGGGAAGTCAAGACCTTTAGCTACCATTTGTGTACCGATAAGAATATCATATTCACCATTTGCAAAAGCAGTAAGTTTTGTTTCATAACTACTTTTTGTCATTGTGGCATCAGCATCCATTCTTAGCACTCTGGCACTTGGGAACATATCAACAAGTTCTTGTTCTGCTTTTTGAGTACCTGCACCACTAAACTTAAGTGTATGCTGATGACAGTCAGGACACTCATCCGTATAAGGAACTGAATGACCACAATAGTGACACATCATTCTATTGTTCGCACTATGGTATGTCATAGAAATTGAACAATTGGGACAAGTTACAACTTGACCACAACTTCTACAACTTAAAAATGTATTGTATCCTCTTCTATTAAGAAGAATAATAGACTGCTTTTTATGAATTAAGTTACTTGAAAGAAGTTCTTTTAGTGTTGTTGAATAGTTACTAAAATTACCTTTCATTTGTTCTTCATTCATATCAACAACAGAAACTTGTGGTAATGTTGCTTTACCATATCTTTCTGTTAATTTTACAAGATTATAAATTCCTTTTTCAGCCATATAGAAACTTTCTACACTTGGTGTTGCTGAAGAAAGAAGTAACAAAGCATTGTGTTTATAACACCTAAACTTTGCAATATCTCTTGCGTTATATCTTGGTGTTTGTTCGGATTTATAGGAACTTTCTTGTTCTTCATCCATAACAATCAAACCAATATTTTTAAGTGGAGCAAAAACTGCACTTCTTGTACCTAGAACAATTTTTGCATCTCCTCTACTGACCCTTTTATATTCATCAAGTCTTTCGCCTATTGATAAACCACTATGGAATACTGCAACATTATCCCCAAACCTTGAAGTAAATATTTTGATTAACTGAGGTGTTAATGCTATTTCAGGTACCATTAATATTGTACCCTTATTATCATTAAAACACTTTTCAATTAACTTCATAAATACTGAGGTTTTGCCACTGCCTGTAACACCATAAAGTAAAGAAACTGAAGCTTTGTCATCACAATATTTACTGTATAAATTATCAAAAGCAGACTGTTGTGATGGGCTTAAAACCACTTCATCTTTCTTTACATCTGAAACAGTATAAGGTATTCTCATCACTTCATCAGTAAAGTACCTTGCAATCTTTTTCTTAACTAAAGAATCGGTTACTGACTGGGTGTAGCCTGTATAGTAACAAACTTCCTTTACAGAAGCTTTATCCACAACAGTTAAAAGTTCTGCAACTTTCTGTTGTTTTGGTGTTAACTTATAATCATTAATATCAACATCATCACAAAGTGACACCATTTTTACTGTTGCATCTTTAGTTTTTCTAAAGGCATCATCTTCTCTATTTACTACACCTTGACGGTAAAGTTTATTAAGGGAATTTTCTCCTATAGAAAAAATATTTAAGATTGTTTCTTTTTTTACCGGTTTATTCTCTGATAAAAGATAATCATAAATTTCTCTTTCATAGTCAGTTAGAGAATTTAGTACATCATCATTAACCTTTACTGCTGTATAAAATGTAGAAATATTATAATTTATTCCTACCGGTAACATTACCTTTACAGAATCATAATAAGTACAGAAATATCTATCATGGATAAAATTTACTGTATCAATCATTTCTTGGGTAAAGATAGGCTTATCATCTAATAATGATGAAATTTCTTTTAGATTTTTTTCTTTACCATAAGACAAAGACAAAATCATTCCTTGACGAAATCTATCTCCTCTGCCAAAAGGTACAAGAACTCTCTGTCCAACTTTTACATTAGACAAATGATCCGGTATTTTATAGCTAAAGAGTCTGTCAAAACTGTAAGTAGTATTATCTACTGCAATTCCTGCAATGAGGAATTCATCATTCTTCATCTTCTGGTTCAAGTAGGTTGTACTTGTGATTCTTAAAATCTTCGATAGCAAGAAGAACCGGCTTTTCGTCAGTAATTATACCCTGTTCTTCAAATTCCTGTGCAATTTCTCTTGCTCTCTTTGCAACACCGATTACTAGTGCATAACGACTTTCCTTACCTGATAACATATCATCTACTGAAGCTAAACGCATAATTATATCTCCTTTTTATAAATTAATTATTCCTTTTTTCTTTCTCTTTTTTTACTATATCAATAACTTGATTTACTGCATCTTCAACCTTGTCATTAACAACCTTAACATCATACTTTGGAACAAACTGTTTTTCAAATTCTACTGCTGAAAGACGCTTCTTGATAACCTCTTCGGTTTCGGTATTTCTGCCACGAAGTCGAGATTCAAGCTCTTCTAATGATGGTGGCACAATAAAGATACTAAGTGCATCAGGTCGCTTATCCATCATTTGAAGTCCACCTTGAACTTCAATTTCAAGAAATACATCAAGACCTTTCTTTAGCATTTCTTCAACAGGTTTCTTAGGTGTTCCGTAATAATTATCAGAATACTGAGCATATTCAAAGAACTCATCATTCTTAATCATTTCTTCAAATTCTTCTTTTGAAATGAAGTAATATTCTCTACCGTTTACTTCTCCCGGTCTTGGAGCTCTTGTAGTAGCAGAAACAGATAGTCGGAAATTATCTTCTTTCTTTAGCATTTCCTTCATAATTGTTCCCTTACCTACTCCGGAAAAACCGGAATAAATAATAAGTAGTCCTTTGTTATTCATCGCTTTGTTCACCCTCCAATCTGTTACCTATTGTTTCAGGAGAAATAGCAGAAAGTACAACATGGTCACTGTCTGTAATAATAACTGCTTTACATCTTCTGCCGTAAGTAGCATCAATAAGCATACTTTTCTGCTTACTATCCTGAACAATTCGTTTTATAGGAGCAGAATCAGGACTGACTACAGAGATGATTCTGCTTGAATTAACTAAATTACCAAATCCAATATTAATAAGTTTCATAAAGCACCTTTATTCAATGTTTTGAATTTGCTCTCTAATCTTTTCAATTTCAGCCTTAATATCAACTACCATATGAGATAGTGTGCTGTCGTTAGCTTTACTACCGATAGTATTGGCTTCTCTATTCATTTCTTGAATAATAAAGTCAATCTTTCTACCGATTTCACCATCGCTATTCATAAGTAATTTTAGCTGGTCAAAGTGACTTCTTAGACGAACAGTTTCTTCATCAACTGCGACCTTATCTGCAAAAATTGCAACCTCTGTTAAAATTCTCTGTTCATCAAAATCAGCACTACCTAAAAGTTCTTCAATTCTTTCTTTTAGTCTGGATTCATAATCTTTTACTCTTTCAGGTGACTTTTCTTCAATCTTTGAAACAATAGAAAGGATAGTTTCGGCTCTTGACATAATATCAGCCTTCATCTTCTCTCCTTCTACTTCTCTCATCTTAATAAAGTTATCAAGTGCTACATCAAGAACTTCCTTAACTGCATTCCAAACTTCTTCCTCATCTTCAGGTGCTCTGTGTACTTGGAAAATATCGTTGTACTGAGCAACAGTAGAAACAGAAATATCATCTGCTACACCATAGTCTGTTGAAAGTTTCTTTAGTGCATTAATGTAACCTTGTGCTAAACTTGGGTTAATCTTTACGATTGACTCTGTGTCTTCCTTTTGGCTTAAAGAAACATAAACATCAATTTTACCTCTGCTAACCTTTTCTTTAATATAAGACTTTAACTTTTCTTCAAGAAAGTTATAGCCTCTTGTTGTACGGCAATTAAATTCATAGTAACGGTGGTTTACACTCTTGATTTCTACTACAATATCTCTGCCGTCAACAGTTGCTTCGTGTCTTCCGAAGCCTGTCATTGAACGAACCATTATTATAACCTCGTATATTAATTAAAAAATTCATTTTATACATATATGGGCATTTCGTATTTACATAGTACCCTATATTGTATTTAATACCCATTATAGCAAACATTCAAGAGGATAACGCACTTTTGTAACTAAATTGTAATATATATTTTAGGTATTTTTCTATAGTAGAAAATCAAATAAATATATTCGCATTTTATTTGCATTTTTCCTATATTTGTGATATAATTTTAAGGTAAATTTTAATATAAGGGATGATATAAATGTCAGGACATAATAAATGGAGTACCATTAAGCAGAAGAAAGGCAAAAATGATGCTGCCAGAGCAAAGGTATTTACAAAGATTGGTAGAGAACTTATTGTTGCTATTCGTGACGGTGGTTCTGCTGACCCTAATGTAAACTCAAAACTTCGTGATTGTATTGCTAAGGCTAAGGCTGCTAATGTTCCTAATGACAACATTGAAAGAATTATTAAAAAGGCTGCATCTTCTAATGAAGGTGACAACTATGAATCTGTTACATATGAGGGTTACGGCCCATCAGGTATTGCTGTAATTGTTGAGGCTCTTACAGATAACAGAAACAGAACAGCCAGTGAAGTTCGTCATTACTTTGATAAGTTTGGTGGCAATATGGGTACACCGGGTTGTGTTGGTTTTATGTTCTCAAAGAAAGGTGTTCTTGTTGTTGAAAGAGAAGACTTTGACAAAGATGAAGACACTGTAATGGAAGAAGCTCTTGAAGCAGGTGCTTCTGACTTTGAGGCTGATGAAGACATCTTCACAATTTACACAGAGCCGGATGACTTCTCTGCTATTCGTGATGACCTTGCTGCTAAGGGTTATGAATTTGTATCTGCTGAAGTTGAAGAAGTACCATCAACATACACAAAGATTGAAGATGAAGAAACTAAGGCTAAGATGCAGAAGATGCTTGATATGTTTGAAGAAAATGATGACATTCAGAATGTTTGGCATAACTGGGAAATGGACTAATTAGTTTTTGAATTACATCTATTTCAATAATTTAGGACGGTTAAATATAAATAACCGTCCTTTTCTTTTGTCTTTAAATTTTAAAAGTATGAATAATTATTAGTAGTTATAAAATAATTATAATATAGTAAAGCATAAAAAAGCCACAACTGTAAAAGTTGTGGCTTTAGATTTAAACATTCTTATTTAGCTTTTGTTGTTTGAGTTGCAGCCTGTGTAGCAGTTTCTGTTGATGGTGCAGTTGTTGTAGTAACTGTTGTGATACCTTCAGGCTTCTTTTCACCGTCTTTATAGAACTGAGCAGAACCTAGGATTGACTCACTAAACATTGTCTTGTTATTCTTATCAACAATAGTTAGGATACCGTCCTTTAGTTTATATTCAAGAGTTGCCTTATTCTTGTCTTTATCAGTAACACCCTTAAATGTTAGCTTACCATTTTCAGCAGAATAAGCATAGTAGTATGTTGAGTCCATACCAATATCACTGTTACTTGCATGAACAGTCATAATACCGTTATCCTTGATTTCAATGTCGCAATCTAGCTGATACATACCATAGTAATAAGAAATCTTGTATTCTGTATTCCACTTACCGATAAGGTCCTTATCAGTCTTGTAGTCCTTCATAGACATTTCATCATAACCGGGATTTTTGTCTTGGTTCATTTCAATTGTCTGAGACTCAACCTTTTTACCTGTTGTCTGGTCTGTATAAGCATCCTGAGTTAACTTAAGTGTTGCGTTACCAAATAACTTAACACCTGTTACTTCGTATGTAAGTTCAGAATTACCGATAGTAATCTTTTTCTTATCACCACTGGTTGATAGCTTATATTCACCCTTAGACTGTTCACCCTGAACATTCATATAGTAAGTACCCTTACCGTTTGAATCAGCCTTTTCAAATGTGTAATATACTGCAATCTTCTCAACTTCATCAGCAGTTGAAGATGCTGAACTGTTGTTCTCTACTTCTCTCATCCATGTACCTGTGATTGTCTTTGAACCAAAAATCCAATAAACACCAAAAGCAATAAGTGCTACTAAGAATACACAAATTGCAATAAAGATACTTGGGTGAATGTACTTAAATAGGAAGAACTTTTTCTTTGGTTCTTCTGTTGGTGCAGTAGTTTCCAGTGGTTCACCATCTGCATTTGTTAATTCACCGAACTGTGATACATAACCACCGTTTTCGTCTACACCGTTAGTTTCCTTAGCTGAGGTATTTTCCTCAACTAGGTTTTCATTGTTGATATTGTTTTCGTTATTATCCATTAGAATATTCCTTTCAAAAATTTCGCTATATACTACTATACAATATTATTCTCAATAAATCAACATTTTTATTTTTATATATATTGATAAAGTTATAACAATTTAATAAAAATCCAAAAAACTTATTGATAGAAGGTTGATTTTGTGGTATATTTTTAAGCAAGGAAATATGTTCCTTAAAGAAAAAGCAACTCATAAAGGAGAAACTTGAGATGGATTCTAACACTTTATACAATGTATGGTGCGAAAACGCCAAGGAAGATAAAGATTTAATTGAAGAATTAGCTGCAATTAAAGGCAATGAAGATGAAATTTACGAAAGATTTTACAAGAACCTAGAATTTGGTACTGCCGGTCTTAGAGGGGTTATCGGTGCAGGTACTAACAGAATGAACATTTATGTTGTTCGTCAGGCTACTCAGGGTCTTGCAAACTATGTAAATAACATTGGTGGTGGTGCAGTTGCAATTAGCCACGATAGCAGAATTAAAGCTGACCTATTTATGAATGAGGCTGCTAAGGTTCTTGCTGCTAACGGCATTAAGGCATATATCACCAGTGAACTACAACCAACACCTGTTCTTTCTTTCCTAGTAAGACACTTTGGTTGTAAAGCAGGTATTATGGTTACTGCTTCTCATAACCCTGCAAAATATAATGGTTATAAAGCATATGGTAGTGACGGTTGTCAGATGACAGACAATGCTGCCGGTGCAGTTTATGATGAAATTCAGAAGATTGATATGTTCACAGGTGTTAAGACTATGGACTTTGACAAGGCAGTTGAAGAAGGTCTTATTGAATATGTTAATGATGATGTATATACAGAATACCTTGCTAATGTTAAAGAACAGCAGGTAAATGAAGGCCTATGTGCTGACTCAGGTCTAAAGGTTGTTTACACACCACTTAACGGTACAGGTAACAAGCTGGTTAGAAGAGTTCTAAAGGAAATCGGTATTAATGATGTAACAGTTGTTCCTGAACAGGAAATGCCTGACGGTAACTTTACAACTTGTCCTTACCCTAACCCTGAAATCAAGGAAGCTCTACAGTTAGGTCTTGATATGTGTGAAAAGGTTAAGCCTGACCTACTACTTGCTACTGACCCTGATGCTGATAGAGTTGGTATTGCAGTTCCTGATAACGGCACATACAGACTAATTACAGGTAACGAAACAGGTATTATGCTAACTAACTACCTACTAAGCGTTAGAAAAGAAAAAGGCACATTACCTAAAAATCCTATCGTTGTAAGAACTATTGTTACTTCCCTACTAATTGATGAAATCTGTAAGAAGTACAACTGTGAACTAAAGAAAGTTCTAACAGGCTTTAAGTACATTGGTGAAGTTATCCTAAGACTTGAAGAAAAGAATGAAAAAGAAAGATTTGTATTTGGTTTTGAAGAAAGCTACGGTTATCTTGCAGGTACTTATGTAAGAGATAAGGATGCTGTTGTTGCTTCAATGCTAATCTGTGAAATGGCTGCTTATTACAGAAAGCAAGGTAAGACACTTGCTAATGTAATTGATGAAATTTACAAAGAATACGGCTATTACAGAAACACAACACTTTCATTTGAATTTGATGGTGCCAGTGGTATGAAGAAGATGAAGGAAATTATGGATAATCTTCGTGAAAATCCACTAAAGACTGTTAACGGTGAAACTGTTAAGAAAATTTACGATTACCTAAAGAGTGAAGAAAAAGATGTTGCTACAGGTGAAATCACACCTATTGACCTACCAAAGTCAAATGTACTTCACTTCTGCTTAGGTGGTAATGCAGTTATCATAAGACCTAGTGGTACTGAACCAAAGATTAAGCTTTACATTACTTCTATCGGTAAGACAGAAGAAGAATCAGTCGAAATTGGTAACAAGATTGCTGATGATGTTAAGGCTCAGTTAGGTCTAAACTAATTTAATTAATCATAAAATTATGGCTATGTAGAGTTTCTACATAGCCTATTTTTGCGTATAAAAAGGTGGCTGATTACAGCCACCTTAATTTATTATAAATATAAAATTTTAGAATTTTGTAATCTTGGTTAAACCTACTGAAGTGATTATTAGTGTCAAAAGCTCTGCCACTGCAAAAGCTAACCACACACCTGTCATACCGAATAAAATTGACATAACAACTGCTGAAAGTATAATCAGTACAAAACCTCTTGCAATTGATGTTGCAAATGCCCACTTAGGAAAATTTGTTGCACTGAATATACCTGAACCTACTACATTTAAACCTGCAAATATAAAGCCTATTGAATATAATCTTAAGCCTACTACTGCATACTTTTCAAGTAATAAATTATTTTCACTGTTAAACACACCAACAATAAAATCTGTAAACACAAAGATAAGTAAAATCATTATTGCCGACAGTAACAAAGAAGTTATAATACTCAGTTTTCTTAAAATTTTTATATCGTCTTTATCACCTTTACCGTAATGTTCGCTAAATAAAGGCTGACTACCTTGTGATACACCATTAAATACGGAAATTCCCACAAGAGAAACATTTGCTACGATACCGTAAGCTGCAACACCTGTGTTACCTGTTAAACCTAAAATCAGGAAGTTGAATACTATTGTAATAACACCTGATGAAATTTGTCCTACAAATGAGGATATACCAACCTGACAAGAATAAACAAGCTTCTTAAATGATGGTTTCTGTGGCTTTAATGATGTTGTATTTTTCTTTGAAAAGATATGGATAAAGCAAATCATTACACCTACTATCGGTGACAATGCAGTTGCTAGGGCAGCGCCTTCCATACCCATATTTAGTGGGAACATTAGCACATAGTCAAATATAATATTAAACAAACTACTGAATAATGTTGCTGACATTGCTATTGATGGTGAACCGTCATTTAAAACAAATGCATTGAAAATATGATTCCAAATAAAAAATGGTGCAAATGACATAAATATCATTGTGTAACCTCTTCCCACTTCTACAATGGTACTGTCACCACCCATAATAGAAACAACTTGTCCCGGAAAAAATAAACCTATTAATGAAAATATAAGACCTATAGTTGTTCCCCAAAACAGTGCATTAAAGAAATAATTTGTTTTACTTTTTGAGCCTTTATTTTTATTAATAGAAAATCGTATTGCTGAACCAACACCAATCATTGCACCTATTGCAAAAATAAAGCTATATATAGGCAACACAATATTTAGAGCCGTAATACCGTTAGCACCAACTGACTCTGAAATAAAAAAAGTATCTGCAAGAATATATAGTGACATACCTATCATTCCCAAAACATTTTGAGAAACATATCTTACAAATTTCTTGGTAACACTTTTGTTATTACTTTTTGCTATGGTCATATAATCCCCCATTCCATAGTAACTGATTGTAACACAATTAAACAAGAATATCAACATAAATTTACTGTCCCATTTATGGTATTGACTTTATAGAACAAATGTTCTATAATTATATAGAACAAAGGAAAGGAAAAGCAAAATGAGAACAATATTACACAGTGATTGCAATGGTTTTTATGCCAGTGTAGAGTCTTTACTACATCCGGAATACAGAGATAAGCCACTTGCCGTTGCAGGTGATGCTGAGAATAGGCATGGTATTATTTTAGCTAAAAATGAACTTGCTAAAAAGTATTTTGTAAAAACCGGTGATGCTATTTGGCAAGCAAAAAATAAATGTCCGGAACTTGTTGTTATTGAACCACACTTTGACCAATATATGAAATTCTCAAAATTAACTAAGGCTATGTATGCTGAATATACCGATAGAGTTGAGTCCTTTGGTTTAGATGAGGCATGGCTTGATGTTACCGGTTGCAATAGAAGTGGTTATGAAATTGCAAAAGAAATTAACGAAAGAATTAAATATGAACTTGGAATTACTGTTAGTATCGGTGTTAGCTTTAACAAAATTTTTGCAAAGTTAGGCAGTGACTACAAGAAACCTGATGCTATAACTAAGATTGATATTGACGGTTATGACGGATACAAAAACAAGGTGTGGCCTCTCCCTTGCGAGGACTTACTTTATGTTGGCAGAGCAACTAAAAAGCATTTACACACTATCGGCATATATACAATTGGCGACATTGCAAATTGTCCTGTAGAGATACTTAACAGTAACTTAGGCAAAATGGGTGAAGTTCTACACACCTTTGCAAATGGTCTTGACTCTTCTCCTGTTGCACAATTTGATGAAAGACCTGATGTAAAATCTATCGGTAACTCTACAACCACACCCAGAGATTTGGAAAATTATTCTGATGTAAAAATGATTGTACAAATACTAAGTGACAGTGTTGGCAGAAGAATGAGAGAATTAGGCTTTAGGTGTAAAACTGTCACTATATCTATTAGAGATAAAGACCTTTTCTCTTTCACTAGGCAAGGTCAGCTAAAGAATTTCAGCAGTTGTACCGGTGATATTCGTGACAAGGCTTTGGAATTATTTAGAAACAACTATAACTTTAGAAAACCTATACGGTCAATCGGTGTATCTGTTAGTGGGCTTATTGGTGACAACTCACCATTTCAGCTATCTTTCTTTGAGGACAACAACAAGGATATTAGAGATGAAAAGTTAGACAAGACACTTGATTCACTAAAAAACAGATTTGGCAACTATGCAGTACGACCTGCCTTTTTGATGAAAGACAAAAACCTTACTTTATTAAATCCAAAAGATGACCATATTATTCACCCTGTAGGATTTTTTTAATGGAGAAATTTTATGAAAGAATATGTTAGCGTTACGGCAAAATTTGATGAAGATGGAAGTTTGTTGCCTTTGGTGATAAACTGGGATGATGGCAGAAAATATAAAATTGACAAAATCACCGATATTCGTTTTGCAAGTTCCCTTAAAAGTGGCGGTGTTGGTGTTAGATACACCTGTCAAATTATGAACCACACAAGGTATTTATATTTAGAAAGTAACCGATGGTTTGTTGAAAAATAATTTTACACTATATTGGGAATGAATAACTATGTTATTAAGCCAAAATAGCATCAATCAAATTATATTGAAAACTCAGTAACTAATTAACTAAACACAATAAATCATATAGAATTATATTGTTTTTAGGTGTGATATAATATTAAAAAATGGTAACTAAAAGGAGGAAACAACTATGTCAGTACTTGCAGTACCAATAAGAGGGTCATTTGAAGTTTCACCTGATAAAGTTAAGATTTTTAAAAAGGAAACTAAAGATTTTAATGGTAGACAAATTGCATTAGAAAGATTAAATAAACATAGTAAAGGTGATGTTGTTTGGGATTTGAAAAAGTAGAAAAATAACAATATTGTTTCAAGGTATTACCTCAGTTAATATTAAATTTATTAGGTATAGAAAAGGTGCAGTAAAAATTACTGCACCTTAGTTTTTATAAATATTTATTTAGTTAAATGACACTGTATAATCATCAACATAAACTGTAACACCTACCGGATTACCGGCATTATCGAAGTAAATATTGCCGTCATATGAACCTAAAGTAATTGAATTACCGTCAATTTCGTAATTACCACTTTCGTTAGCTACATTACCAACCTTTAAAGTGTAAGTACCGTTACTATTTAGTGATAAAGAAACATCACCCTTTAGTTCCTTAGAAAAGTCATCAGAAATAACATCACCATCAGGAGTAATGCACTTATATGGTGCAAATGAAGCAGTTACACCACTACCGGTACCGGAATTAGGAGCAGTTGTTGGTTCTGCTTCTGTAGTAGTTGGCTCTGTTGTTTCTTCCTCGGTAGTAGGCTCTGTAGTTTCTTCTGTTGTAGGTTCAGTTGTATATTCTGTAGTATCTTCTTCAGATGTAGAATATTCTTCTGAAGTTGTAGTTACTGTAGTTGTAGAAGAAGTAGTAGTTGAAGTAGTTGTGTTATCACTTTTATTTTTGCCGCAGCTATTGAGAACTATAACAACTACAACAATAATAAGTACAACTGCTGCTGCAATCAAGCCGATAATAAGAGACTTTTTGTTGTTATTTTTCTTCTTAGGTGAACCATATGTATCTGTACGAGAAACAATAGGTTTTGGTTCATCATCAACCTGACCCATATCGTAATCATCTTTATAGTTAGCTTTATCTGCTTGAGAATAGCTACTAATTTCTTCACTATCTTCATTATCACCGGAAAAGTCATCACCATAATCATCATTACTTAGTGAATGTTTTGAAACATATTCACCGGTATTTTGATTATCACTTTTACTGTTAAGGTTGAAAACCTTTGTTTTATCTAAATCATCATTAAGGTCATTAATATTGACCTGTTCATCATCATAAGGTCTTTTATTGTCACTCATTCTTTTCACTCTCTTTCTTTTCTATCATTTGTAATAGAACATCCCTTTTAATCATTTTACCATTGTGGAAAATAAAGTCCTCTTTACTTTTCTTAACTTTTTCTACATCAACATCACTAAAGTCTTCTTTGGACTCATTACGTAGTTGAGCTAACTTTTCTTCTGTACTTTTTCTATCGTGAACTAAATCAGCTTTACCTGTAATCATCATCATCATATTTTCTTGAATAAAAAAGTTAGATACAAGAGAAAATGATGCAGGATAAATCAGTAGTAACATAATAGCAGAAACCACTAAAACTGCCACACCGTTACCCATACAGAATATAAGTGGTGTTGCACAAATTGCAGTTAAAATTGCTAAAGAGAAAAGTGCAGCAAAGTTAACCTTTAGTTCACCTATGGCCATTAATGCACTGTTCTTGAGAATATCCTTTTCGGATAATTCAAAAGTTACTGTCATTAGTGGAATATATAGATACATAAAAAGTACCCACAAAGCAATTAAAATTACTGCAACAAGCATAACATACATCATACCACCAAGGACTTTTGCCATTCCTGCATAAAAAGAAAAAGAGAAAACTCCTATAGTAAACACAAAGTAAAGTATAATACTATGAATTAAAAATTGCCTATAATTTTCGGTTACACCACTAATAAAAGTTGTAAAAACATCTACATCTTCACCACGACCAAGGTTTCTTGTTACCTTGGTTACACCTGCATATAGTGGATAACATATAGGTATAACAAGTGTAGTAATAACAATGTTAAGTACTGAACCAAAGTTGTTACCTATAAGGTGTAGCAAAAAACCTACAATACCAAATGGTAAAGCAAAAAGTAAATTTGTAAAAATGATTTTATGTATTTTTCTAAAATAAATAGAAACTAGATTTTCAAAAGTAAATTTTTTTCTTTCTGTCGCCATTATAATTCCTTATCCTGAATTTTATATGTTAAAGAAGTGAAAATACAGTAACAAAAACAGTACCGAATCCACCACAGAACCAACCATTGCTATAAAAAGGCAAGTGGCTGAATCTTCAACAAATTCTCTTAATTCAAGAGAAATATTCTCTTTCTTGATAATCACCTTAAAAACATTTGCTGAAAGATGAAAGGTCTTTTCACCTTGTAAAGCAAGTGAAGCAGAAGAAACAAAAAAACCGGGTATCATAGCAAGCAGGAAAAATCCAAAACCCTTTAGACCACTGATTGAACATAAGGTTGTTAAGGATAGACCCATACCAAAACCTTTAAACATAGTAACAAGTGGTGTAAGTCCGTTGCCCCATGGACAAAATCCAAGTAAAAATATTGCCACAAAAAATATAAATATAGGGGCAAAATTACAACTAAACACACCCAAATAATCAAGACTTGCTCTACTTGTAAAATCAGTTGGAAATAAAAAGTCAAAGGACTTTTTAAATTCTAAATCGGTATTTACCCCGAAATATATACCCAGAATAAAACCTACTAAAATTGAAATAAGAAACATAGCAAAGATACCGTATCTTTTTATAAAGTAGGTTATGTTATTTTTTCTGTTGTGAAAATTTTTTGGTGATTTAATTTTTAAAACTATTCCTTTCATATATACCTCCATAAGTTGTCCTTATGTAAGAATATATATGAAAGGATTTATTTATTTATGATTATTTACCAAGCTCTTCTGCTCGATTTGTACAAGACTTCATAGCTTCTTTGATACCATCATAGAATTTGTAGTCTTCTAAAGTTTTTAGTGCTGCAAGAGTAGTACCACCCGGTGAAGATACTTTCTTAATAAGAGTATCAAGAGAGTCACCACTATCCTTAATCATAGCTGCACTGCCTTCTAGGGTAGCAACAATAAGGTTTAACGCACTTTCATAAGGAATGTTACACTCATTAGCATAGTCAGCCATTGCCTTTGCAAATAGGTAAATATATGCCGGACTACTGCCGTTTACTGCAATAATTTCATTCATATGATCCTCAGTAAACACTTCTACTGCACCATTAAGACCAAACATATCCTTTACTACAGAAAAGTCCTCATCACTGATATTATCTGATGGGCAAAGAGCAGTTGCACCTTTACCTAGTAGTAATGGTGTATTTGGCATAACTCTAACCATAGGACAATTGCATCCTAGGGCCTTTTGTACATAAGAAATTGAGATACCTGCTGCAATAGAAACAAAAATCTTTTCTTCGCTTACTGAGTCTTTAACACCACTAAGCACTTCTTCATAGTTCTGAGGTTTAACTGCTAAAACAATAATATTGCTATCAGTAACTACCTTAGTAGAAGTATCACAAGTAGTAACACCTTTTTCAGCCATTAGCTTAAGCTGATTTTCGTTAACATCAAAAACATTAATGTTTTCAGGTGCAACCACCTTATTCTTTAGCAGTCCGTTAATAATGGCAGTTGCCATATTACCTGCACCAATAAAACCTATTTTTTTATCCATTATTCTCTCTCCTTTTAGCTACAACCAAAGCTTGGGTTATGATATACACAACGATAATAGAAGTTGTTTTTATTCTTTTCACCATCACGGGTATAGTCACCGTAATAGTACATTTCACCTTCATCAATTCTTCTATACAATAGTCCTGCATAGCAACTGCCACCGGCATGATGGTAACAGAAAATATTGCTGATAAAGTCCTTGATAAACACATTCTTTAGGTCACGAGTACCTTTCTTGTTATAAGAAGTTACATTTAGATACTTGTAGTTAATATAACCAACTGCACCCTTACTGTCAATTACCTTATAATATTTTTTACTGTATATTGAAGCACCGGCAAGTTTAAGTGTAGCACCTTTGGAAATAGTTTTTACATTAGCTGAACTATCAGATGCAGACTTTTTCATAGAAACTTTCGCAGTTGTCTTAACCTTAGTTGGGTTGGAACTTGAACTTGGATATGAATGATTAACAAACATATTAATAATATCACTATCGTTGGATAAAATACCTGTACCACAGTTATATACAAGTGTAACTAAAGCATCAAATTGTCTTTGATTAAACTTTATTTTGTTGCCAAGTAGGAAATTATTTACCTTAGTAACATAACCATCAGTTTCTACAGAATCAACTAGATAAGCCATAGCTTCACTCTTGGTCATTCCGTTATAGAATGAGTCACCTGAATAAATAACTCTACCATAACCAACAGTTAAGCAAGGGAAACTGGTTAATGGGTCAAACATAGCATTTGAAAGTAGTCCTTCATAGTTAGAGATAAAGTTAATAACGCTGTTACTTGCGTGTCTTTCTTCACAAGAAGTTTCTGTATTGCTGGTAACCTTAGTTACAAAAGCTTTACCATAACTACCGACACTTTTTGACCAAGTACCGTTGTGTTGTGAATAAGCAACTACCTTGTACTTACCGGACTCAGTTAACTTTTTCTTACCTTTCCAAATGTAGTTGTTACCACTTTCGGATTTTTCTGTTGCTTTTACAGTATATTTTTTGCTACCGATTGTAACATCAAATTTAACTGCACTTCTGCTTTTATCTGTAATAGCAACAAATGTTACTGTGCTATTCTTTGGTGCTGAGTTAGGATTTGCATATGTAAACTTTACAGCTTCTGCACCCTTAACATCAAGCAAACAACTTGCCCAACCATAAGATGTTTTGCAATAAACAACTGCTTTACCGGCTTTCTTAGTTGTTACCAAACCATAATTTGTAACAGTAGCTACTGAATTATCTGAACTGGACCAACTTGCACCGGATGAAGAAGAAGTTAAATAAACTGATTTACCTTTAGTGATATTATATTTTTTATTTGAAATATTTACACTATTATTCTTTGTACGAACATTTACACTACAAGACAAAGAATTTGCACCAACACTGGCTTTAACTGTTGTTGAGCCATTTGCTTTACCATACAAAATACCTTCATCATCAACTGTTGCAACTTTAGAGTTACTTGAAGTCCACTTTATCTTTGAACTTGAAGTATTGCTATACTGAATACCGTAGTAACTGCCTTTATATACAGAGGCTGATGTACTCTTTAAAGTAAGAGGACCTTTTGTTACACCACCTGTAGATGGAGGTGGTGGTGATGTTTTTGTAGTTTTGAAATAAATGCTTATGTAAGATTTAGAAAGATAACCTGTTGAGCCGTTGTAACTTACCTTTGACCATGAAGAATTACCGTTATTGGACATATTCATTGTTGTGCCACTTGGAACAACAGTAATTACTCCGTAGGAAGTACCGGCACCTTTTCTTAAATTTACATTATCGGTAGTTTTACAAGTCATATAAACAGATGAGCCCTTAGTTTTGTTAATATGCTTTACCGGAACATAACCTGCTTTTCCTGAGCTGTCTTTACAATAAACCCAGCTACCACTACTATTCTTTTGAATGTAAAGTGCTTGTCCCTTTTTTATTTTCTTAACAACTTTACCTTTTGAACTAGCTGACTTTCTCATATTAAAATTACCGTTTGCAGTAACTTTATACTTGTTGCTATAAGCTGAAGAAGTTATAGGCATAACAAAAAAGGTTGAAATTACGATTATCATAGCCAGAAAAACACTAATAGCTTTTCTAGCTGAAAACGAATTATCCATTGAAATCACCCACTCATTGTTTAAAAAATATTTTTCTATACTTATCTATGTACTGAGCAACTGCTACCTTAATTGCAAAGTCATAAAGTATAAAAATCAAATTACCTGCTAATAGAAAAATTAAAGGAATGTTAACTCCAAAAACTTCAAATGCATCCTTTGGTAATGAAAAAACAAAAAGCATTAAGAAATAAACAGATACACAAGCAGCATTGAAAATTGCAAATTTTATGATATACTGAACCACTTTACTTTTTAGTCTTTCTATATAGCTTTTTACTATAGGATAATAACCAAAAAACAAAGTAAAGAACAGTGCTGCCTCTTTATCGGAAACAAACAAAATTGACATTATTGAGATTACTGCATAAACAAGCATTGACCAACCAAAACCAAATTCCAGGAAAATTGAAATTAGAAAAATTCCTGATATAACCGGAAAGGCATATGTGCCAAAAGGAAAAATACCTGTAAACATCATAAGTGCTAAAGATACTGCAGAAATTACACCACCAATGGCAATTTTAAAGGCTTGAGTTTGTTTCATTAGCATCCACCACCACAGCAGTTACAACACATATCTGCACACATCATACCGGCACACATATCGCAACAACTACAGCCATACTGTTGATTAGGCTGATTATATGCACCACCTGCACCATACTGTCTTGCACGCATTATGTTCTGATAAGCTGCTGTATATTCAGGATTACCGGGATTCATTTGTACTGCCCTTTGGATATACTGAAAGGCTTGTTCTCCCCAACCTTTCTTTGAAGCAATCATACCCTTTAGAAAGTACCACTCAGCAATCTTCTGAGAATCTGCCATTGAATCCAACATTCTGTCAGCTTCATCAAGACTGTTTGTCATAATCAGCTGACGAACTCTCTGGAAAATTGGGTCAGATTCACCACCATAACCGGCACTTGAACCATATGATGATTGATTCTGAGAATTTTTGTTCTTTCTCATATCCATAATCATATCATATGCTTCGTTTATTTCTTTCATTTTTTCATCTGCAACATCTTTTAAAGGAGAATCAACATACTTATCAGGATGATACTTTTTTGCAAGTTTTCTGTATGCTGACTTTACTTCTTCATCAGTTGCTGTTTCTGGAATATCCAAAATTTTATACGGATTTGTTACCATTCTTTTCCTCCGAAAATAAAACTGTTCTCTGCTTTTGAGCTAGTCCCTTTAGCAAAATATTATCAATAATACCTTTATATAATGTAATATCAAGTAATTCAAAGGCATTATATGCTTGTGCTAAAGACTGGTTCAAAATTTGAGAAATGTAGTTTTTGAAATTTTGTTCACCGTTATAATCCATTAATAAAAATGGATTATAGTTATTTTTCTCTCTATCTTCTTCTAAATCATCAGCAGCATCCATAAGGTAAATCCATCTACCTAAGTTATATCCCATTGTTTCTAAAATTAATTTTCTTGATTTGTCTTGTTCCTCATAAGACAAAACAGTCCTTAACATTTTAGCAGTAGGGTCTGCTGACATATCCAGCTGAACATTATCCATTGATTCAACTATAAATTGTTCTTTAGACATTGTTTCAACTGCATTATATATGTAAGGATATTTTTCTTTTGCTTTATTTGCCCATTTCTTTGCAATAGGTTTCAAAAATTTGTATGCTAATTTCTTAATACCCTTTGAGTCGGAAATGTTATCCACTATCTTAAAGTAAACACTTACAACAGAAAGTGCCGATGCTTTTGAAAGTGCATCTTCACCGTTCTTTATATAGGTACATTTCTTCAGTGGGTTACATCTACACATTTTCTTTTCGTAACCGGGACATTCACCGTTAAGTGAAAGCAAAAGCAAAGCATAAAAAGTACAATCGTAGGATAGTATAAACCTTGACAATTTGCTATATTCCGTGCCAAGTGTTCTACATAATCCACAGTAAACAGACTTGTACTCATTAAACTCTCGGACAAGCAGTTCGTCTTTATATATAGTAACATAACCAAACATACTGTCCACCTCAACATATAATTTATCTAGTTTATTATATCACATCTTTTGACATCTTACAATAGCTATATTACAAAAGGTTACGATAATATTGTAGTTTGTTACTAAAAAGTAACTTTTATTTCATTTAATATATACTTATTGTTAATTTATGTTCATAGAGATTTTTATAATTCTACATTGATTATTTGTTTATTAATAACAAATAAATGCAAGATATTTTATTTTAATTGCAATTTTACAAGTATTTTCAATGTATTTTCAATTATTTTTTATAATTTTGCAAGAAATAAAGTATTGACAAGCAAATTTTATTATGCTAAACTAAACTCAGACAAAGAGGTCAACTACCTAGAGGTAGTTTGCGTCTTTGTCTTTTTTATTCTATTTCCATATTGAAAGGAGAACAAAAAATGGATAGGGGTAGTATAGCTTTTATGATGGTTTGCACTGCACTGGTATTTATTATGACACCGGCACTTGCATTCTTTTATGGAGGACTAGTAAGAAAGAAAAATGTAATTAACACAATGATGGCTACAATGTTCATTGCCGGTACTGCTGTACTGATGTGGGTACTATTTGGTTATTCACTATCATTTGGCGGTGACAATGGTGGTTTCATCGGTAACTTTGACTTCTTAGGTCTTAGTGGTGTTAGTATTAGTGAAAGCACAAGAGGTCTTGAAATTCCTGACCTACTATTCTGTGCATTCCAGATGATGTTCGCTATTATTACACCGGCACTTATTACCGGTGCAGTAGCAGGTAGAATGAAGTTTAAAGCTCTTGTACCATTCATCTGTTTATGGTCTTTACTTGTTTATTATCCTCTAGCCCATATGGTTTGGGGTGGTGGATTTATGGGAGCAGAAGTTGAAGGTGGTTCAGGTTTATTTGGAACAGGACTATACCTTGATTCTGTTGACTTTGCCGGTGGTAATGTTGTACATATCAGCTCAGGTGTTACCGGTCTTGTACTTGCTATTATTCTTGGCAAAAGAAGAGATTACCACAAAAACAGTTATCAGCCACACAACATTCCATTTGTTCTTTTAGGTGCAGCATTCCTATGGTTTGGTTGGTTTGGATTTAATGCAGGTAGTGCTTTAGCTGCTAACGGTACTGCAGTTCATGCATTTATGACAACAGGTATTTCATCAGCTTGTGGTTTAATCTCATGGTTGATTATGGATATTATTACTGCTAAAAAGCCAACACTTGTTGGTTGTTCTACAGGTTTAGTTGTTGGTTTGGTTGCAATTACTCCCGGGGCAGGATTTGTACCAATTTGGGCATCTATTATTATTGGTTTACTTGTTAGCCCTATTTGTGTTGGTGGTGTACACCTAATCAAAAAGGTTCTAAAGATTGATGATGCACTTGATGCTTTTGGTTGTCACGGTATTGGTGGTATCTGGGGTGGTCTTGCAACAGGTATCTTCGGTGTTAAGGAACTTGCTCCCGGTGTTGAGTCAGGTGCTAAGTGGGATGGACTTGTATTTGGTGACTATCACCTATTCCTCGCACAAGCAGAAAGTATTATAGTTACTATTGTAATTGCAGTAGTTGGTACACTAATTTGTGCCGGTATTGTTAAGCTATTTGTTAAGAAACTTAGAGTTTCTGACACAGTTGAAAGACTTGGTCTTGACGAATCACAACATGGTGAAGTTGCTTATCCGGCTGATATTTAATTAATATATTATTTCATAAAATACCTCCTTATTGAATTTTACTTAAAAAAAATATATAATAATATAAAATCCAATTTGAGAGGTATTTATGAACTGTTACGATTTTGATAAAACTATATATAATGGAGACTCTACAAAAGATTTCTACTTATTTTGCTTAAAAAGACATAAAGGTATTATTAAGACTTTTCCCGGTTTAATTAAGGCTTTCACAAAGTTCTATGTACTTAAAAAGGGTAACAAAACTGATTTTAAAGAAAAAATGTATCGTTTCTTACCTTATATTAATATAGAAAAGGACTTACCGGAATTTTGGGCAAGTCACAAGAATAATATTAAAGATTGGTACTACAAAACACAAAGAGAAGATGATGTTATTATTTCGGCATCACCTGAATTTCTCTTAGAACCTATTTGTAAGGAACTGGGAATTAAGTACCTAATGGCATCTAAGGTTGATATGAAAACCGGTAAGTATGAAGGAATCAACTGTCATGGTAAGGAGAAGGTCAGAAGATTTTATGAAATGTTTCCTGATGGAAAGATTGAGGACTTTTACAGTGACAGTTACAGTGACTCTCCCCTTGCTGAAATTTCAAAGAAAGCCTTTCTTGTAAAAGGTAATGAACTAAAAGATTGGTAAACAAAAACTATTTAATAAGAGGTTTTGACAATGAATAAAATTTATAAGGTTGAAATTATAACTCGTCCTGAACTTTTTGATGATTTAAAAGAAGCACTTAACTACCTTGGTGTTAACGGTATGACAGTTTCTGATGTTAACGGTTGTGGTATGCAGAAAGGTCATACATATTACAGAGGTGTTAAAAGAGATGTTAATCTAATTAAGAAAATCAAGGTTACTGTTGTTGTTTCTGAAATTCCATATGAAGAAGTACTAAAAACAGTTGAAAAATGTTTAAAGACAGGTACTGTTGGTGACGGTAAGTGCTTTGTTACTGAAGTTGTTGATGTTCTAAGAATCAGAACAGGTGAACGAGGAGTTGCAGCACTAATGGGTGCTAATGAATGTTAAGTAATCTATAATTTATATAAGCCACTCTTACGAGTGGCTTTTTCTTTCGATAGTTTAATTTAATACTATAAGAAAACTGCCACCCATAAGGATGGCAGTTATTTTTATTTACAACCACAATCAGGCTTTTTATTTTCATCACCAATATCACATACTGTTGGTGGGAAAAATTCATTTGTAGGGAATTCGAGTCTGTTGAACATTTCACAAGGATTATCGGAAGTTGTGACACACTCTTTCTCAGGAATACAGAAGTCATATGCCGGTATAAGCATTTGTACATTTCGCTCTATCTGTACTATTGTAAATATACCGATTGTTGCATACACAGACATTGAACCATTCTGCAAGAAATCTCCACCAAATCTGCGACAAATTGACTCAGGAATTCTACAAGGTGGATTGCAAGGACATTTGCACTCACAAACCTTTGCTGATAGAGCAATTGGTGTTGCTACCTGAACAGTAGCTTTCGGTAGATTTTGCGATGGTTGAAGTTGTTTACAATCGCACTCATCATAGTTATACTCACTTGTAAAAGTCTTTACACTTCCCTCACTACCATAAAGAATAACCTTTTTACTATGAATTGCAAGACCGTTTACTGTTACAGGGCAACTACCCGGTGACATAAATGCCTCAATAGCAACATCAAAGAAGAAGGTCATATCCACAGAATAAAAGCCTCTATGGAATGGTACTTGCTCTAGTGTTGAATACACTGTAATAACATCTGCTGACTTAATTCTGACGGATACTGCACCGTCAATTACTGATTGGCTTTGTTCGGTAAAATATACCCTTAAATCACTAAGGCAATCCTTATCTCCACAACTGTCATATATTCGTTGGGCATCAATACAAATAGATTCCTTAGGGTTGCAAGTAGTATGTTCACCAAAAGGACTTTCTGCCATAAGTAAAACCTCCATACATAGTGAAACTTTTGTTTCCGTCATTGACGGTGTAACACTATATCATATGGAGGTTTTCTGATTTTGTGATTGAATAGGTGAATTTTATTTTGTTAATTTTTTTGATTGTGGGTTAAGATTAATCAGTTCTATAAATTAGGGTTTGTGGGGATGATTATGTAATGTAGATAAATTAGATAATAACCGATTAATTCATCTAATTTATAGTTTTTCCCTCCTTCAGTCATTCTTTAAAAGGTGAATTGCTCTGCAATTCACGAATGACAGCTCCCTCGTCTGAGGGAGGGCAGATTATAATAACAAGTGCAACACTAAAAAAATAGACAATATGTAAACCACGGTGTAAAATGTAGTTGCAACACCAACATAGTACGGGGGTAAACATATTGTCATATACACATCTTACACTAATTGAAAGAGAAAGTCTACAAGAACTTCACGAAAAAGGTTATAGTATTAGAAAAATTGCAAAAATACTTGGACGAAGTCCTTCTACAATCAGTAGAGAGTTAAAAAGAAACTTTAGTAAAAGGCGAAAACACTATCGTTCATGGGGTGCACATGTTAAATATTTATCAAGGCGAAAAAATTGCCATAGGAAAAATAATTTACTCATTTACACAGATATATATAATTATGTATTTGATAAATTACTTTCCTTTTGGTCACCGGAAATAATAGCTAAAACATGGAATATAAATCATAATATTAAGATTTCTTTTTCTTCAATTTATCGTGGCATTTATGATAATTTGTTTTCTGGAATTACAGCTAAATCACATCTTAGAAGAAGAGGCAGACCTTATATAACTGAGCGTAAATCCTACACTAAACATCCTGATAAATCAATTCACAATCGTGATTCTGTAGTTGATGAAAGAGGAAGATTTGGTGATTATGAGGGAGATACAATTTACGGTTCAGTAGGTAAAGGATATCTTGTTACTGCTATTGATAGAAAGTCAAGATATCTTGTAGCTGCTACCTGTAAGGATAAATCTATTTTATCAATTAATGAGGCTTTTAGAGAAGCATTTGAAAAAGCTTCTTTAAAAATTAAACCACTTACATTGACTTTAGATAATGGTTCTGAGTTTAATGGATATGCTGATATTGAGAAAGATTTAGATTTGGAAATATACTTTGCAGATGTTCATGCACCTTGGCAAAGAGGTTCAAATGAAAATATCAATGGTTTATTAAGATTTTTCTTTCCAAGAGGTACTGATTTCAGAAAGATTACAAGAGTACAACTTGATGCAGTTCTTGATAAAATCAATAATAGACCTAGAAAATGTTTAGACCTTCTTTCTCCTATTGACTATTTTTATCAAAGTGTTGCACTTGGTTTGACAATCTAAGGAGCCTTATTTGCTAAAATTCAACACTTTACATCTAGCACCACAAACCCAAATTTCTAAAACTAATTATACTATTCAACAGACAAAACAAATTTATAATACTAAGACAGCTACAATTTTTATTACGACTATACAAACCAAAGGATATACAACAAATGAAAAATGGGAGTGCATTGTTGCACTCCCATATGGATAGAAAAACTTTTAATATAAAATTTAATATAAATTATTATAAATTATTTAAAAATCTGAATATCGCCGATTAGAGGAAGACCTTTCATCTTGCCCTGACAAGCATTAACAATGCCCAAAATCATAAATACAAATACAACAATTGAAACAACAGAGTTAAGTACTGTACCAACATAAGGGATAAAAGAAAGGAAACCACCTATTACTGATGCGATAAATAGGATTAAACCTTGACCTAGGTGGAAACGAACAAACTTATTCTTGTTTGCTGCAATTGCAGGAATAATAAGTAGACAACCAAGATAAGAAAGAACTGCCATAACCTTACCGTCATTGATTTCCTGTTCACTAACACCATCAGCATTTACATTCTGCTGATTTGGGTTGTAGTTGTTATACTGTACATTTTGCTGATTTGGTGTGTAATTGTTCTGCTGAACATTCTGTTGATTTTCTACAGGTGCACCACATTCACCACAGAAAGTATCATTATCTTTAAGTTTTGCACCACAGTTTTTACAATTCATAATGTGTCCTCCATATTCTTTTTTTAAGAAAATAATTACTTGTAAATAATTACCGATTGAGTATAACACAAAATTCGACATATTACAAGGGGAATGTTAATAAATTTACAAATACACAAAATATGTACTAATGTTTATTTTATAATTACTAAAAAAACTAACAAAAAAGAGAGCCGATAAAGGCTCTCTAAATTTATATTTTGTTATTAGCTGAATATACTTGCTCCACCATATACAAGACTTGCTAGGCTTGTGTGATCAGTACCATAGAAGATTGCAGCAAAAATTGCATCCAAAATTAATGCAGCAATTTTATAAGCAATATATGCTCCTGCGATTGAAAGAGACTTAAACCATAATGATTTTTCATACTTGCTGCCTTCAGCAACTTTTTCAATAACACCAAGTAATAATACAATGAAGATAACATCAGCAACAGTAGCTGCATATGTAACTATTTGAGCATTAATAAACTGTGTATGTATTAAATTGAAAATACAGTTAAGTGCTAATGAAAATACTATCGGTACATAAGCACCTGATGTTGCATTAAGTGCATTTATGTAAGATACCTTATTGTTTTTAACTATTTTAGCAATTACATATACCATTGTGCCAAATGCAAAGAATTTTGATGCCGGATTATAAATACCGAAAATAATAGCGAAAGTTGCACTTGCACCATATGAACCAATTATTGAGAACAAAGTACCTAAAATACCTAAGATAACAATTCCGACTGCAAACACTAACCACATATGGTTCTTTTCTGTAAGAAGTGTTGTTGGCTTTTCAATGTAACCTTTCTTGAAAAAATCTAGGAATACATCCTTGGCACTGTTAAACCAAGTTAGAATAGGTGATGGTTCAGCCTTTACATTCTGTTGTGGCACTTGGTTGCCATAAGGAACATTCTGATTAGGCATACCGTTGAACTGAGGGTTACGGTTAGGTGCTTGATTGAACTGTGGGTTTTGGTTAAACTGTGGTTGCTGGTTTGGCATACCGTTATTAACCTGTGGGTTTTGGTTAGGCATTGGATTTGCCTGTGAATTTTGGTTAGCCTGTGGGTTCTGATTTGGAACTTGGTTAGCCTGTTGAACATTTGGGTTAGGGTTCTGCTGTGGCTGTTCAATTTTGTTACCACAATTTGTGCAGAAAGTTGCGTTATCAGGAATATCCTGACCACATTTGTTACATTTCATAATCTTCCTCCATAATGTCTTGTGTCATATTTTGACAAATTATTAACAATTAATATTATACCATACAAAACTCTACAAAACAATTATTATATTGTACAAACTAAGAAAACTTTGCATATTATATATTATTGAAAAAGTTACTGATTTATAATATAATTTTTATGAGGTAATAATATGAAATATAACAGAATTTTTAAAGGAATTTTCTTGAAACGACCTAATAGATTTATTGCATATGTAAACATAAATGGTAATGAAGAAGTTGTCCATGTTAAGAATACCGGCAGATGTAGGGAACTTTTAACTGATAATGCAACTGTACTGTGTGAAAAAAGTGACAACCCTAACCGTAAAACTCAGTATGACCTTGTGGCAGTTTATAAAGGTGAAAGACTTATTAATATGGATAGTCAAGCCCCTAACAAGGTGTTTTATGAGTATTTGCAAAGTGGCAGATTTAGGGATAACTTAACTTACATAAAACCTGAATATAAATACGGCTCATCAAGAATTGATTTTTATTGTGAAAGTAATGAAGAAAAATTTTTGATTGAAGTTAAAGGTGTTACCCTTGAGAATGATGGTGTTGTATCTTTTCCCGATGCACCCACAGAAAGAGGAATTAAGCACATAGAAGAACTGATTAAAGCTAAAGAACAAGGCTATAATACAGTAATTGCATTTGTTATTCAGATGGATGATGTAAAGTACTTTACACCTAATAATGTGACACATAAGGCTTTTGGTGATGCACTGATTAAAGCCTATAACAGTGGTGTTGAAATTTTATGTTTAGATTGTAATGTAACAGAAGAGTCACTTAAAATAAAAGATAAAGTTGATTATAAATTATAAGGAGAAAATTATGCTAAATATAGGAGCACATTTATCAATATCAAAAGGCTTTTTAGCTTGTGGCAAAGAGGCTACTTCAATCGGTGCAAATACATTTCAATTTTTCACCAGAAACCCAAGAGGTGGCAAGGCTAAGGAGATTGACCCTAATGACACAAATGCTTTGCTTGAATATATGAAAGAAAATAACTTTTCGAAAATTCTGGCACATGCACCATATACCCTTAATCCTTGTTCAAAAACCGAAAAGACAAGAGAATTCGCCCTAGAAACAATGAAAGATGATTTAAGAAGAATGGAGTATCTGCCACATAACCTATATAACTTTCATCCCGGTAGTCATGTGGGACAAGGCATAGAAAAGGGAATAGAGCTTATTGTAAATCAGCTGAATGAAGTTTTGTTTGAAGATATGACTACAACTGTATTATTAGAAACTATGGCAGGTAAAGGTACAGAGGTAGGCTCAAAATTTCAGGAATTAAAAGAAATACTTGATGGTGTTACTCTTAATGAAAAGATGGGTGTTTGCCTAGACACTTGCCATGTATTTGATAGTGGTTATGATATTAAGGATAATTTGGAAGATGTGTTGGAAGAATTTGATAAGATTATCGGTATTCATAAGTTAAAGGCTATCCACCTAAACGACAGTAAAAACTTCTTAGGTTGTCATAAAGACCGTCACGAAAAAATCGGTGAAGGTGGTATTGGCTTAGATGCATTGGTTGGTGTTATCAATCACCCTAAGCTAAAGGACTTGCCTTTCTTCCTAGAAACACCAAATGATTTAGACGGTTATAAAGCAGAAATCACCTTGCTAAGAGAAAATTATAAATTTTAGTTTTTCTTTTTAAATTTTGTTTGTGGGTAAAGATTAGTTTGATAAATTTGGGTTTGTGGGGATGATTATGTAATGTAGATAAATTAGATAATAACCGATTAATTCATCTAATTTATAGTTTTTCCCTCCTTCAGTCATTCTTTAAAAGGTGAATTG